>SWCB01003930.1_pt1 | contig 177585 bp, 131 predicted proteins | sample 4692901 | NCBI WGS metagenome assembly SWCB01 (sample SAMN10267276, study PRJNA491770) | bioreactor metagenome | isolation source: DHS bioreactor inoculated with subseafloor sediment | place: Japan: off Shimokita Peninsula | collected 2006-08 | reverse complement strand
TAGGCTTCTATTGCTCCGCCTTTTGTGTCAAAAGAAAAAACTGAAGATATTTTTGCTACTCTATCATAACGGTCATACTTATTGGCAACAGTACCATCATCATAGTAAGCCATCACTCTCCAATAATATCTTGTTCCGCCTTTTAATCCGGCAACAGATTTAGAAAGATCAGAAATATTATCATACCAATTAACTACAATTCCACCTTGAGCCATAGTCATTTCAAAACTTGCCCATTGAGTATGTGTTGGAGGTGAAGGAAGTTCAATTATCTCTAACATAAATTTTAAATTTCCTTGGGCTTGACTTAAATACCAAGAAAATAATAAAGGATCATATTGATAAACAAACGCACCGCTTAACGGATTGCCTGCATTAATAGAAAGATCAGATACTGTTCTAAATGACCATGTTGCTGATGGATAATCATTACCACCTGAAACCGCAATAACTCTCCAATAATAAATCGTATTATTATTTAATGGAATTTCCGGGAAATCATATCCGGTAAATTTATGAGAGCTAAAACCAGATGGTACTGCTTTTTCAACTAATAAGTCACCAACAAAATCTGATGATGTAGCTATTTGTACTTTATAAGTAGAAACTCCATCATCAACCCATTCTAACTCCGGTGTAATAGAAACACCGGTTAATGTATTTGCAGGAGAAACTAATTGTGGCAAAATATCAAAAGTTCTAGATGCTGTTGCTACCGGTGTATTATCTAATGGAGTATTATTATCATTAATAGTTATGTTCCATGTATACTTTCCATAATTAAGATTAGCACCAAATGTAAATGGACTAACTTCTGGTGAATTAGATGTATAGCCATTATCTCCTGAAACATCTAAAGTATATGTAACATTAGAAACTAAGGAAGCCGGACTCCATTCTAATGTTGGTGTTCTATCAGTCAATTCAGCACCATCTGCAGGGCTATCTAATGTTACAGCTGGAAAGCCGGTTTTAAATTGAACCGCTGCTGTAGTAACTTGTTGAACAGGAACTGAATTATCATCAGTAACAACCTCAAAAGTATAATTAGAATTATAACTTAATAATCCTCCGGGAACATTAAATGTAACTCCTGCCTGACTTGCACTTGTATGAATAAGTGCAGGATCATATATTTTAACGACATATGAATATGCTGCAGTGCCGCCTGTTGAAGCAGTCCATGATAAAGTTGGAGTTAATGATTGATCAGCAGTATTTGGAGCAAGAGTTGTAGCTACTGTTAAAGGATCAATTGTAGAAAATAAATTTTCTCCATACAAAGCATCAGCTTGGTAATTTGCATAATCAATCCAGATATAACCATCAGGCATTACTGCCCATGAGTATGATGTGCTATAACTTAAATTTGATAAAAACGCCACCAAATTTCCAGTAACATTATCATAATTAAAATCCATTCTTTGATCTTCAGAATTTCCTGTCAATTCTACAATAAGAATATCATAAGGAGCTCCATCCGCCAAAGTGCCCAATCCACTAGGTACTGAAACAGAACTACTTATTGGAGTTCCAGGACTATTGGGCGTTTGTCCAAATGTTAAACTAGCAAACAAAAACAAGCTAGTTATAAGGTAAAAATATTTTCTCATCGAGGGCACCTCTTATTTAATTTATAGTATTTTCTTAAAATTTGGCTGGTTTTAAAAAATATCTATACTAAAATTCATTATTTATTTCTGTCCTATAAAATTATTTTACTTTTTATAAAAGAATACACTTATACATAATCATATTTAAGACAGAAGGTTTTTTTATTTCTATCAAGATAACCTATCTTTTTTCTCAAGTCAAGTAAATAGTATAACAAATCTCATTTGTTAGATATGTTGTGATTTGCTTAACACAGAGTAAAAAGATGGGATTTTTAAACTACAAGGGAAGGTTGTTAGATATTTTCTAATTTAATTAAGATTTGGAATAGCTAAGAAAGTATAAAAAAAACTGCACCTTTATTAAAAAGGTGCAGTTTAGTTAATTACAGAAGATAAGTTGAACAAGCTACTAACGATAAAATAATCGTTGATATCAAAGCAAGCAGATATAAAGAAATTCCAACTTTTCTAATCATGATCTTAGCTCCAAATTAAGTTTTATTGGTTTTTTATCAAATAAAAAGCCTCTTTTAATAATTTCAAAAGAGGCATAATTTTTATTTTAAGTAAACCATTTTCTTAGTTGAACTAAAATCACCGGCATTAATTCTATAAATATAAGTACCGCTTGCTAGTTGATTTCCTCTGCTGTCTTTTCCATTCCAAATAACTGAATAATTTCCGTTATTTTTTTGCTCATTCAATAATGTTCTAACTTCTTGACCGAGCATGTTGTATATCTTTATAGTAACAAATTGTGCTTCAGCCAATGAGAATTTAATTTTTGTTTCAGGATTAAACGGATTTGGATAATTTTGTTCTAGACTGTAAACAGTTGGTAATTGTTCTTCATTATCAACACTTACTGCACCGTCTATGCTAAATGTTCCAACATCAGAATAACTTGATTCATCCGATCCGGTTGAAGATTTAACTCTCCAGAAATAATTTCCGGCATCTAACTGAGTCATTTCAGTTTGAAGATCACTAATATTGCTTAATACTTTAGCATTATCGAATGATTCATTATTGGCAACTTCAACTTCATAGTTCAATGTTGATTCAGATTGAACAGGAATAAACCAAGAAAGAGTTGGATTGTTTTCTGAGATCAACATACCATCATTTGGTGAACCAATTCTTGGTACTACTGCGTTAGCACCCGGAGTAACAGTAAATCTCCAAGTTTTACTAGGTATGTAATTTGATCCGTCAAAGCTAACTTCAACAAACCAATAATAAGTATGACCAGGCTCAAGATCAGTACCAATTTCTAAATATGATTCGGAAGTTTGCGCAACTGTAGTATTATTTGGATTATTAACAAATAATTCTGTATCACTGTAAGTAACTCTAAAATGATCAACTTCAGAAGCATTTCCTGTTAAGTACCAAGTTAATATAGGCGTTAAAGTAGAAACCGTAGATTTATGAGCAGGTACTGAAAGATTTACTTTTGCTTTACTGTTCCCAATTATAGAAAATTTCGCAGCTTTCCAGTTGGAAACTCTTGTCCCATTATTAAATGTAGCAACAGCCCATCTATATGTTGCGCCATAATCTAGTTCAGTGTCAAAAGTATAAGTAGTTTGATAAATATCACCGATAGTAGATAATGTTGTTACATCATCCCATTCAGTATCATCACTAGCTAATTTGTATTTCACAACATAGCTATCAAATCCTTGATAAGCACCGTAAACATACCAACCTAAAGTTGGAGTAGTTATATAAAGTAATTGATTTTTTACAGGATAAGTTAGTACGATAGAACTAGTTGAACCACCGGCAGTTTTAAAAGTACCTACATCAGATAATTTTACTTCAGCACCATTAAATGCTCTTACTCTCCATTTATATGTTTTACCTGCTTCTAATTCAGTTAAAACTGACCAATCAAAAAATAGGTCTGTTGTGGTTGCATCTGCATTATCATGAATAAAATAAGAAGGATCCTTGCTACCTTCATAAACAAATAAATCGTATTCAACAACTCCATCCCAAAGACCATTTATGTACCAATGGAATGTTGGTGTTAAAGTATAAAGTTTTAATCCCGAAACTGGATAAGATGGAATAGGTTTGTAAACAGTTCCTTCACCTTTAGTTTTGAACTTTGCAACTTTAGACCAATCGGATGTAACTCCATTGTAAACTGATTGTACCTGCCAGAAATAAGTTGAGTTTGCTTCAAGATCAACTAATATCTGATAATAAAGATCAGCTATATTTGGAACTTCTTCAAAATCACTAGTTAAAACGCCATCTACAGCTGCAGTTGTAGAATATCTAACTGTAAAAGTAACACCGGTTGTTCCAGTCATTGTGTACCAATATAAAGCTGGCTGTTGCGTGTAAACATAATTTCCACCTGTAGGCCAAGAAAGAATAGGTTGAACTGCTCCCCCTTTTGTAGTAAAATGTTTTGGTGTAGAATATTTTACTACTTCACCATCATACTTTGCAATAACTCTCCAAAAATATTTAGTTCCGCCAACTAGAGTTGCATCGTTGTAAAATGAATCATTAATATCACCATGAGTAGTAGCTCCACTCCAATCAGTTGGTAAGCTTGTACTTGGCATATATTGAAGATCAAAAGTTAATTGACCTGTTAATGTGCCAATTCCCCAACTAAACATCGCAGGTTCAAAAGCATATAAAGACATACCATTTGAAGGGAAATACATTGTTAAATTTACATTTCCAAAAGTTGTAAATCTCGAAGCTTGAGATTCATAGAGTGAACTTTCAACTTTCCAATAATATTGTTTATTGTTTAGAAGAGGCATACCCATATCATTTTCGGAAAAAGTATAAGTGAAAGCATTCCCAACATTAATTGCAGCAATTGTGCTACCAGTTGCACCTGTTGTAAATTGATCATCTGTGGCAATATACAAATTGTAATCTAGGCTTGCATCCCCTTCCCATTCAAATGTTGGAAGAATGGGAACTCCAGTAACAGTATTTACAGGAGAAGTTAAATAATGTGTTTTTGTTGTGAATGAATATTCACCTTCAAAAGTCGAGTAAACTCCGGATTCAATTTTTCTTATTCTCCAATAATATGTGTGATTGAAGTCTAATTGAGTTTTAGTACTTAGATCATTCATTAAATCACTAGAATCAAAAGTATAAGTTGTTTGTCCAGCCGAAAGATTATTTTTTTGAAGAACTAAGTTAGTAGTAGTATAAGTATCTGTGCTAAAAACTTGCAGACGATATTCTGTATTTGCAGGTATTGGATCATCTACAGGAGTTGTCCATTCAAAATCCGGAATTACTGAAGTATTCACTGCTCCGTTAGTAGGAACAGGTTGTGCAAAAATTAGATTTGATAAAAAGAGAAAACTAACCAAAAAGGTTAAGATTTTTTTCATGAGTACACCCTCATATTTTATTATTAGCTATTGTTATCTATTTTGGCTGGTTTTAGTAAACAATAGAATATTTTATTTATATCTTTTCTAAAAAAGCTGATTTCTAACTTTTTATTATCGAGGGCTTTTTATTTTTTTATTACTTAATTACTTTTGTTTTTTCCGTGGCTGGAGTTGTTAACTTAATAACAAAAGATATTATTGTCAAGTATTATTTATTCACAAATGTTTTGTTTTTTATTCAATTGCAATTCTATTCTTTTTATATAAACTGAATGTCAAATTAATTCTTTGACATTCAGACAATGTTTATGATAAATTATTTAGAATAAAGAAAAACTTCCATCTTCAATTAACCATTGTTGTTCTATTTTTGAATTTTCTGTTTGAATAATTTCTAAACTATTTCCCATATCAATAAATGAATAATTACCATCAGGATATACAGATATTAAATATCTATTACTTCCTTCTGAAACAGTTTTAAATTGGAAAAGCAATTGCCCATTTTTGTCGTAATTTAATTGTTTAATTCCAATTCCTGTCTCAATTTCTCCTTGAGAATTTTTTGGAACAGTAATAAAAAACTTTGAAACAGAATTCATTATATAATAAATTCCTGACGCGGTTGGATGATTAATAAATTCCCAATTATTAAAAGTACTCTTTTCATCTTTTGTCATTTGTAATTTCACACCAGCAAGAATTGCTTTATTTTTTTCTGGTGCAATATATTGGTTGGAAGATGAATTTCTAATTTTCTTTCTTAAACTAAATGCCCAAACTTGGAATGGATTACCATAGTCCATTTTTGTTTGAGTTATCTGCTTGCTGCTTTTATCAACTTGCAAAGTTAATCCGCTATGCTTTGATTTCAAATAAAAACCATAACGAAAATTGACACTATCTCTTATCATATGAAAAACTTGCTGAGGTGCATCTTTAATATATTGTTCAGGAATAACTTTTGCATTTTCTTCTTTTGAACTTCCTTCTATAGATAATGCCATTTTATAGGAGTCATTAAAAATTACATATTCGTTATCACTAACTTTTGTAACATTCCAAAGCTGACCAGCATTTTTCATAAACAAGCCTACTGTAATTATAGGATTTTCATTAGTCTTTGGTGTACCTAAAATACTTCCGAATATATCATCTACTTTTTTAGATTCATCGGATACTTTTTGTCCTGGTATCAACTCTAATGTTTTATACTCCCCTAGATTAAGAACATTATTGAACTTGCCTCCATTAAATTGTGAAAACAAATTTGATGTTAGCAAAACAATAAGGATGATAGAACTACGAAGCATTTTCACTCCACATTTAAATTAGAGAAATATTTCATTAAGTATAATTTTGATCAAGCTTTAAAAAACATTATGATAAAATTTAGATACGCTCAAATTAATGATAACTTCCCACAATAAAAAGATATCAATGTAAACTTATATTAATCTTGTGGTAGCAATATTTTTAATTCACACTACTGAATTCAATCTATATATAATTGAAAAACAAAGATTTCTGAATTATTAGCAAGATGTCGTTATGAACGAAGTGAAGAGTCTAATTTTGCATTAAAAAAAAGTTTCGCTTTACTTTATATGGCAAATTAAAATTTTTCAGTGGTTTAAAATATTTACCTTAATTGGATATTTTTTTGACAAACTTAAGTAATACTTGATAATCATTCCCTATTCTTTCATATTTGTAAAATTTTTTAATTTATCCATCATTAAGGAAAAAATATGCCCAATGAAAATCAACGGGAACAGTGGGGTTCAAAACTTGGCTTTGTGCTTGCCGCTGCCGGATCTGCAATTGGTCTTGGTAATATTTGGAAGTTCCCATATATAGCCGGAGAAAACGGCGGTGCTGCTTTTGTTTTAGTTTATCTCATTTGCATAGCTGTGATTGGCTTGCCAGTATTAATTGGGGAAATTCTTATTGGGCGCACAACAAGTAAAAATCCGGTAGGTGCTTTTAAACAATTAAGTGGTTCTAAATTTTGGACATCAGTTGGCGGAATCGGGGTTTTAGCCGGATTTATTATTCTCTCTTTTTATGCTGTTGTTGCCGGCTGGTCTTTGGGTTATATCTTTGAAGCAATTTCAGGAGCTTTCCATAATTTCCCCGAACCTGCTCAGTCAGAACATCATTTTAATGATCTAGTTGGAAATATTTATTGGATTGTTGGTTTCTTCGCACTTTTTATGATTCTTACAATGGGAGTTGTTTTAGCCGGTGTTCAAAAAGGAATAGAATTAGGAAGTAAAATTTTAATGCCTGTACTTATTATTCTTATAATTGTTTTAGTTATTAGAGGCGTTACTTTATCCGGAGCAGAAAAAGGAATAGAATTTTTTCTTAAACCTGATTGGAGTTTAATTACCGGAAAATCCATATTATTAGCACTTGGTCATGCTTTTTTTACACTAAGTTTAGGCATGGGAGCAATGCTCACTTATGGAAGTTATATGACAAAAAAAGATAATGTTCCATTTGCGGCAGTTAGTATAATTCTCCTTGATACGGTTATAGCTTTATTAGCCGGATTAGCAATTTTCACTTCAGTATTTTCAACCGGATTAGATCCAAGTGCGGGACCCGGATTAATCTTCCACACTCTTCCGGTTGTTTTTACAAAAATGCCCGGTGGATATCTATTTGCAATTGTCTTTTTTGTACTTTTTTCAATTGCGGCATTAACTTCTGCTATTTCCCTTTTAGAAGTTATTACAGCTTATTTTATTGATGAAAAAAAATGGAAAAGAAAAAAAGCAGTAATTGTTTTTGGCGGAATTACATTTTTACTTGGTCTTCCAAGCGCACTTTCTTTTAATGTACTATCTGATTTTCACATTTTCGGATTAAACTTTTTTGATCTTGCCGATTATTTAACTGCAAATATTATGCTTCCGCTAGGAGGACTTTTAATCTCAATATTTATTGGTTACAGATGGGGTTTAGATAAAGCAGTTGCAAATCTGCGAGAAGGAGCTGAAAGTTTTATTGATAAAAATCCTTTGCTGATAAATTTTTGGAAATTTTCAATAAAATACTTAGCACCGATTTTAATTTTTCTAGTCTTTTTATATTCAATTGGATTACTTAATTAATTTTCAATAAAATAAATCAAAGTAAATCATGAAAAAATCTACTTCAGCATTAATCACATTCGGAATTATTTTCACCATTCTTTTTATTTGGGGCGTACCTTTTTTTGAAGATGTTTGGTCTTTCCCGGGTAATTTTGAAATAATTAAAAACTTTCCATCAAAAGATTTTCCGCTAGGATCAATTCCTTTTATGGTAATTGCTCTTTTAGGCACTGGAATTTTTATTTCAATTAAACTTGGTTTCCCTCAGTTAAGAAGAGTTTGGCACGGAATAAAAGTAACAATGGGTAAATATGATAACCCGGAAGACGAAGGAGATTTAAATCATTTTAGAGCTTTAACTACAGCATTGAGTGCTACAGTTGGTATTGGAAATATTGCCGGAGTTGCAACAGCAATTTATTATGGCGGACCCGGAGCCCTATTTTGGATGTGGGTAACTGCTTTTTTTGGAACGGCTTTAAAATATAGCGAATGTACACTTGCACTTAAATATAGACAGTTCGATGATAAAGGTAACGTAGCCGGCGGTCCTATGTACACCATCGAAAGAGGATTAGGTCCCAAATGGCGATGGCTTGCTGTAGCTTTTGCAAGCTTTGCAATTATTTGTTCTTTTGCTACAGGAAACGCAATTCAAGCATTTACTGTTTCTGATCAAGTTTATTCAGAAGTTGTTCAAATTGTCGGACCAAATCATTTCTTAACTGAAAAGTTTGTTCTTTTTGCTGGATTTGATTTATCTGTTCAACAAATAATTAATGGATTTGTTTTAGTAGTAATTGTCGGGTCTGTAATTATAGGCGGAATTAAGAGAATTGGAAATGTGACCGGTATTCTTGCTCCGTTTATGGCAGCAATTTATGTATTTGCTGCTTTATTAATATTGTTTTCAAATTTTACTGAATTAGATCATGCAATTCATTTAGTCTTTGAAATGGCTTTTAATCCCCCTTCACAAATTGCGGGTGTGGGAGGCGGAACTTTCTTAGTTTTCCTTAATACGATGATGTGGGGAATTAAACGCGGTCTTTATTCAAATGAAGCCGGACAAGGAAGCGCTGCCATTGCTCATTCAGCTGCTAAAACAGAATACTCTGTGCGTGAAGGCGCAGTAGCACTTTTAGAGCCTTTTATTGATACATTAATAATCTGCACTATGACCGGATTAGTAATAATTTCAACCGGCGCTTGGCTTCATACCGAATTTTATGTAACTCATATAGATCCCAATTTTACTGGTGAATTGATGAACAGCAGCATTTTAACGTCATTTGCTTTCAAAAAAGGACTAAGTTGGCTCTTTGATTATGGCGATAAAATTATTACAATTGGAGTTGCATTATTTGCTATTTCTACAGCTATTAGTTGGTCTTATTATGGTGATAGAGCAGCAGATTATTTATTCGGCTCTAAATCAATCATTTATTATAAATATGTTTTCTTGTTATTTGTTTTTATTGGAGCTATTGCTCATCTAGAAGCAGTATGGGGATTTGGAGATGCCGCTCTTGGATTTATGACTTTCCCAAATTTATTAGCAATAATTCTTCTCTCAGGCAAATTGAAAAAAATGACAAAAGATTATTTTATAATTGATCATAAAACATATAAAGAGCAATTGGAAGAAAAAGAAAATTTCAAAAGAATTAATAAACTTTAGAATAAATTAAAGGATCTATTAACAATGGCAAACATTAATACTAAAAAAGGTGTTATTGGAATACTCACCGGCGGTGGTGACGTACCCGGATTGAATCCGGCAATAAGAGCGGTTACAATCCGTGCTATAAGAGAAGGTTACGAAGTAATCGGTATCAGACGCGGCTGGGGTGGTATGATTGGAATGGTGCGTGATAAAGATTATGACAATAGTGATAATTTCATTCACCTTAATGAACAAATTGTAAATCGTATAGGTAGAACCGGCGGAACATTTCTACACAGTTCTAGAACAAGAGCTAGTCACGTTCCTAAAGTAAATGTTCCCGAACATTTAAGAGGGACATATACTGATGATATCAATGATTTGACTCCGGAAGTAATTAAGAATCTTGAATGGTTGGGAATTGATCATCTTATTCCAATTGGCGGTGATGATACTTTAAGCTATGGTGTTCACCTTCATAAACAAGGTGTTAAAGTAATTGCAATTCCTAAAACCATGGATAATGATGTTCCCGGAACTGATTATTGTATTGGATTTAGTACTTGCGTAACTAGAACTATTGAAATGACTCATAACTTAAGAACTTCAGCCGGATCTCATGAAAGATTTCTTGTAATTGAAGTTTTCGGCAGATATGCAGGATTTAGTGCACTTCTCCCTACTATGGCTGGTGCCGCAAACAGATGTGTAATTCCTGAACACAAATTTGATATGGAAAAATTAACAGAACTCATGGTTCAGGATAGATATACAAACCCTAGTAAATATTCTGTCTGTTTAGTTTCTGAAGGTGCAATGTTAGGTAACCATAGTGAAATGATTTTTGAAAATCAAGAAACGGATATGTTTGGTCATAAAAAACTTGGTGGAATTGGCGATATCGTTGCTCAAAATCTAAAAGAACTTTCTCCTAAATATAATAATGGAAAAAGAATTAACGTAATCAACCAAAGACTTGGCTATTTAGTTAGATCAGGTGCTCCTGACGCTCTGGATTCAATTGTTCCTATGGCATATGGTAATTTAGCTCTTGATTTAATTCTGGAAGGAACTAGCGGCAGATTAGTGACTTTGAAAAACGGACGTTATGATAATGAACATCTTGAAATTGTTACTAGCTTCAAAAAAGTTGTTGATGTTGATAAATATTATAATGTAGATAGACTAAGACCTATTTACAGTAAATTTGAAACTAAACCTTTATTTATCATGGCTAGTGATTAAAATTTACTGACATTATTTCTGAAAGATTAAAATCCCGGCTTAATTTATAAGTCGGGATTTTTTTATTTAAAATAAAAATAGCAGGCAATTTTAAAATTGCCTGCTATAATTTAAAATACTAATTTTTCTAGATTAACTTCAGATTAGCAAATTTTGTTAATAAATGCTTAGTTCCATGATCTTCAAAATTTACCGAAATTTTTTGCATATCACCATTTCCGGCAATTTGCAAAATCTTACCTTCACCAAAAACTTCATGAGTAACTCTGCTGCCTACTCTAAATGATCTGTGTTCTTGATTAAAATCATCATAATCATCTTGATAAAGAGCATCGTAATATGATTTACGTTTTCTTCCGGCTTTTCTTGTACCGCCGCCATTAAGTTCGGTATAAGTATTTGGATCCATTTCATCCAAAAATCTAGAACGATTTTGATAAGCAACTTCTCCAAATCTATAACGTGATCTTGAATAACTTAAATAAACTTTCTTTTTAGCTCTCGTTACAGCCACATAAAATAATCTTCTTTCTTCTTCGGTATTAGAATCAGAATCAAATTTTGGATTTAGCGGAAAAATATCCTCTTCGCAGCCTGTTACAAATACTATTGGAAATTCTAGTCCTTTTGCTGCATGGATTGTCATTAAGGTTACAGAATTATCTGTCTCTTCCATTTGATCAACACCGGAAATTAAGGAAGCTTGAGCCAAGAAATCATCAATAGATGCTTCAGGGTATTCTCTTGCAAATTCATTTATTGCGTTAAGCAGTTCTTGAATATTATCATAACGAATTCTTGATTCTTGGGTGTTTTCTTCCTTATACATTTTTAGAAGACCAAGTTCTTCAACAAGAGCAGAGGTTAATTCTGTAATTGATAATTTTTCTTTTAGATCGATATATTTATCTAAAAATACTTTGAACTGTTTTACATTTTTTTGAATTCTTTCTTTCACTTCAATTACTTCAAAAACTCTTGCCATAGTTGTAAAAAGACTAATTTCTAATTTACGCGCAAAAGAAATCATTTTTGAAATTGAAGTATTTCCAATCCCGCGTTGAGGATAATTCATAATTCTTAATAAACTTTCTTCATCTTCTTGGTTAGCTAAAATTCTTAAATAAGCAACCATATCCTTAACTTCTTTTCTTCTGTAAAACTCAACGCCGCCAATAATTTTATAAGGAATCTTTTCTCTTCTAAGAGATTCTTCTAAACTTCTTGACAATGAATTAATTCTATAAAGAATAGCAATATCGTTTAACGAAAGTTTACGAGAAGTAATTTCTTTTTTAATCAATTTTGATATTTGATAAGCTTCATCTTTTTCATCAGCACAACGAATCATTGAAAGCGGATCGCCCTCTTCGTTATCTGTCCAAAGTTCTTTTTTGATTCTGTCTTTGTTATTAGAGATTACAAAATCGGAAGCTTTTAAAATCATTTTTGTTGATCTGTAATTCTGCTCTAATCTGAAAACTTCAGCTTTAGGAAAGTCTTTTTCAAAATCGAGCATATTACTTAATTCGGCTCCGCGCCATCCATAAATACTTTGAGCATCATCTCCCACAACACAAACTTTCGATCTACCAGAGCCAAGCACTTTTATAATTTCATATTGAGCTTTGTTTGTATCTTGATATTCATCGACCAAAATATATTTGAATTGGGATTTATACTTTTTAATTACAGTTGGATGATGATGGAATAATTCAATCGGTTTTAATAATAGATCATCAAAATCCATTGAATTATTTTCAAATAATCTTCTTTGATATTCTTTGTAAACTTCACCAATTCTTTTCTCTATTGAAGTTTTTGCATATTGATTAAAATAATCTTCTACAGTTATCATGTGGTTTTTATAATAACTGATTTTATGTTGAAGATTATTTGGTGACAAGTTATCAAAAGAAAGATTGAATTCTTGAAGAATATTTCCAACTAACGAAACAGAATCTTCCCTATCATAAATAGAAAAGTTTGCTTTGTAATTTAGTCTATGGGCTTCGCTTCGTAAAATTCTGGCAAAAACAGAATGGAAAGTTCCCATCCATAATTTGTTAGCTTTTTCACCAATTAAATCAACTACTCTTTCCTTCATTTCTTTAGCTGCTTTATTGGTAAAGGTTAATGATAAAATATTTTCGGGTTCAAGTCCTTCTTCAATTATATAAGCAATTTTATAGGTGAGAACTCTGGTTTTACCGGATCCAGCTCCGGCAACAATCATGTGCGGACCAGCATTGTAAGTAACCGCTTCCTGCTGTTCTTTATTCAAAGATTTTAATAGTTCCATAAGCCTCAATTATTTTTGAGGCACAAATTTACAAAAAACTCTTGCGATTTACAAAAATAGATGCAATATTGAAAGTTTATATGGATTTTATTACATAAGGCGAGCAGTAAAACCCGATTATTCCACTTTTTTCAAAATAATAATAATCGGGATTACCAAAATTAATAATTATTCTACCAGAAGTTTTCCATTTTTCATTACAATTTTACCATCAAAATAAAGAGTTGGTTTTTTAATAACGCCATCCAAATGAATTGGAACATTTATGCTTCCGCCCATTGAAATATTATTTCCCAAGGCTATGTGAACGGTACCTTTTACTTTTTCATCTTCAAGAAGTAATCCGCTTAATTTTGCTTTATCATTTGTACCAATTCCAAGTTCGGCAATATATCTAGCTTTGCTTCCTACTTTATCGAGCATATCGTTTAATTGTTTAGCTTCTTTTCCGCCCGTTATTTTAACGGCTTTTCCCTTTTTTACTTCAATAGTAATTGCTGAATTATTCAACACACCAATTCCGGCCATAGAACCATCAACAACAAAAACACCTTCAGAAGAATCTTCTATTGGAGCACAAAAAGCTTCTCCAGTTGGAAGATTTCCACTTTCGCCTTTTTTATGAAATAGTCCTTTTGATGGAATTACTTTTCTTCCTTCAATATTCATTGTAATGTCTGTTCCGTTTGGCGCAGTAACTCTGACAATTTTTGTTTTTTCCATTATTTTTTTAAGTTTTAGGGTTAGAGCAGCGATTTTTTTATAATCGGCGTTTAGACCTCTAACAAGAACATCTTCCGTTATTCCCGGAAAAGTTGCAATTCTAACTCCTAAGTTTGAAGCTTCTCTTCGTGCATCTGTATGTGTAAGTGATTTTGTAGTTGGGCATAAAACTACATCAAATTTTTTCATTAATTCAGCGACATTTTTTGGAGGTTCTTCCCCGTTAATTTCTCTAGATTTCATTTCTACAATTAAAGATTCATGTCCAAGTTTAATTGCATTATGATACATTGCATAACCAATTTCTCTTTTATTTTCATCAGTTATAATAAGAATACTTTCTTTCTTTTTTGCACCCATACAATCTTTAATTGCTGTAATACATGCCTTATCAAGTTTTGTAACTGCCATTTTTTCTCCGATTTACTTTAGAAAGGAAATCCAACATTTAGTTGAATTGAAGCACCAAATCCTCCAGATGAAATAGTATTCTGGTCATCAGGAAGTAAATAAACTAAATTATTTGTATTCGATTCTCTAGATAAATTATTCAATTTATAAAAACTATAAAATGCCGTGCCTTCAATGCTTACATAATCTTGAACTACGTGCAGAATGAAACCGGAACCGGCATAAAATCCAAATGACAATTTATCATTTGTATATTTTAGAGTTGCATCTTGAACTGAATTATCAACAAAAGTTGAAGTAACTCTAAGTTCAGAATCATGAAAAGTTATTCCGCCTTCAACTAATTTGAAGCTTAATAGATCAATAACATCAACTCCAAAATCGAGAGCAAACCCAAAATAATTTGTTTCAAGTTGATATTTTTCTTTTTCCAAAGAACCATCATTAATTTCTATGTTATATCCTTCTTCAAGAAATTGATAAAATCCTTTAGCTGAAATAAAAAATCCATCAAATTTAGCTCTAAATATATTTGAACCAAATTTTACACCACCGCCATTTCCAAATTTTGGAACGTCAACATTATTTGAATAATTACTAATCAAGTATTCAGTTAAATTGGAAGCGTCATAATTCTGATTTGTGTAACCACCATAAACACCACTTAATCCAAGACATCCAAAACCACATGTTTGTGCGTTTAAGTTTGACCAACCTGCTATTACAAATAAAATTAAAGCGATATGTAAAAAAACTTTTTTCATTTATTTCTTTTTATTTTTACTAAAATAAATATTTAAGCACTTAATTACTTTGTTTTTTGAATAAGACTATTAACTGATTTTCATTCATTTGCTTTAGAAATAATTTTACTCTTTGGTCTGCCGGACTAACCTTATCGTCAAACTTTTCAACAGATTTTTCAATTAATTCTTTTACTGATTTTTTACCGTCAATTAACAACCAAAGGAAAGATCCTATTTCATCTAAATCAATGTTATAAGTCACTTCCCTTTTGTTTTTGAAAAATAATTTTTCAATAAATCCTTTTTTGCTATTTCTAAATTTTAAGACAACATGATTTTCATCAACTTCATAATCAACTTTTCTTACCGGAATTAAATCATCAGTTATATTTTCAATTTCATTATGCTGCTGCATTTTCCAAACCGTGTCCTTTAGGTCCTTTTTCAGTTCTTCTTAACATGAAAGCAAAGAAAAATCCTAAAATTCCAAGTATAGAAAAAATCCACATTCCCATTTCGTAACCTGCCGGATTTGCGGCACTTGCACCTGAATAATCATTTGCGGCACCAATCATCCAATTAAAACCGGCAACACCAACTTGTTGAATTAAACCCATCAAAGCGTATGCAGTTCCCAATCTTTTTGAATCAACTATGTAAGCAACTGAAGGCCACATAATTGCAGGTATTAATGAAAAAGAAATTCCCATTAAAATTATAGGGACATAAAGATTTATATCAGTATAAACCATCATTAAATAAACAGGTAAAAGAAGAAGAGAACCAATCATCATTAGTAAAGATCTCTTTCCAATCTTATCAACTAAGAGTCCAAACAATGGGGTTGCAATCATTGCAGAAAGAGGAAGTACACTATTTAAGAATCCCGCAAATTCTCTAGAGCTGCCATGAGCTTCAATAAAGAATTTGATTGCAAAACTTCTGAATGGAAATATTGCAGAATAAAATGTTACGCATAAAGCAACTATCAACCAGAATGATCGGCTAAAACCGAATAAGTCTTTAATAACAAATTTATCGGTTTCACTTGCTTCGCCAAGATGATATTTTTTTTCGGCATAAGATTCCATTGCCCAATAAAGGACTCCGCCAATGACGCATGTTAATCCAATAATGACAGCTAAGAATAAAGGATCCTGCCAATTAGTATAAAATGAACTTCCCCAACTTGGTGAATTATCTGCAGCAACCGAACCTAGTCTTGCAATTGTTAAGTTAATGCCGAATGCAAAACTCAATTCTTTTCCTTTAAACCATTTTGCTAAAGCAGTTGTAATCGCTACAATTAAAGGTTCAGCACCAATTCCTAAAAGAACTCTGCCGGAAAGCATAATATTTATATCATCAGTTGCCCAAGTTAAAACTGCTGCCATTGAACAAATTGTGCCAAAAAATAAAGTCGATTTTTTTGTTCCGTATTTGTCAATTATAATTCCGCCAAGAAGAAGTACAATTACCGCGGCAATACTGTAAACGGAATACATCTGACCAATATTTTCATCAGAAAATCCAAGATCAGATTTTAGCATATCTGCAATTGGTGCAATGCTATCGTAAACATAATAATTGCCAAACATTGCAAGGCTAATAATAACAAGCACAATCCATCTAAATGAAGGGCCTGGTTCCGGTTTAGAATGTTGGTTTAGTTCATCCATAACTTTTCCTTATTGATTAGAATTTTAATTTTCGCATTCCAATATGACAAATCGCAAAATCGTATTTAACTGGATCAATCGCATCATATTTTTTTAGATTATTTGTTATTTCTTCTGCCATCTGCCAAGATACATTTGTCTTGCTGGTAAGATTTAATTCTTTGCATATTTTTGCAACATGTGTATCAACCGGAATTATTAATTGAGAAGTAGGAATTTCATTCCATATTCCAAAATCAAGTTCATCTTTTCTTATCATCCATCTTAAAAATAAATTCATACGCTTTGCGGCGCTTCCTTTGTAGGGATCAGGAAACATAAACTTCATGCCATGACTAATTTCACTTTTCTTTGAAGACTTAGCAATCATTGACCGGCTGAATAAGTGTATTGATTCTTTAAGTGATTCTGATTTTTTATAAAAAGAATAAAAATGATTTTTTAATGATCCTTCAGTTTCATAAACATTTTTTAGAATTGCTAATAAATGACTTATATCATCAGAAGTATAAAAGCGATGTTTGAAGTTTTCAAAAAGTTTTTTTTCTTTTTTGATATTAAAAGATTTTAGAAATTCGATAGGTCTATTTTCCATAAGAGCATGAAGCTTTTCAAGAGAAATAATAATTTGCTTAATATTCCCGTAGGCAAAAATTGAGGAAAGATAAGCGCTTAATTCTATATCATTTTCATTTGTAAATCGATGCGGAAATTCTAAAGGATCCGGTGATATTTTTGATTTATCAAAAAACTTATAATGATTTTCTAATTTTTGTTTCAGTGCAAAATTCGTTTTACTCATATTATTAAAGGGAATAAACCGTTTGTGTTCAATTTCTTTTTCTAATTAGTTCCAACATTTCTTGAATAGCTTTTTCTATTCCAACAAAAATTGATCTTGCTATTACTGCTTGACCAATGCTTACTTCATCAATATCCGGTAGTTGAACAAACTCTTTCATATTTAGATAATTCAGTCCATGACCGGCATTTACTCCTAAACCTAATTTTTTTGCGTGCTTAGAAGCCTGTCTAATTCTTTCAAGTTCATCAAAACTTTCTTCTTCTGATTCGGCATTTGCAAAAACTCCGGTATGGATTTCAATAAAATCCGCATTGATTTCTGACGCTGCATCAATTTGATTTATGTCCGGTTCAATAAAAAGAGAAACAGCAATATCAGATTCTTGCAAACGTTCAATTGTATTTTTATAAAGTTCAATATTGTCTAAAACATTTAATCCGCCTTCTGTAGTAAGCTCTTGACGTTTTTCCGGAACTAAAGTGGCAAGTTCAGGCTGCACATCTTTTGCTATTTCAATGATTTCATCATTGGCTGACATTTCTAAATCAAGTTTTGTAGTTATTAATTCTCTTAATAATCTTACATCTCTTTCGTTTATATGTCTTCTATCTTCACGAAGATGAACAACAATTCCGTCAACACCAAATTGTTCTGCCATCAATGCAAAAGTTACAGGATCGGGTTGAACTTCTCCCCTTGCGTTTCTAAGGGTTGCAACGTGATCAACATTTATTGTGAACTTCATTTTATTTCCTCCATCGAGAACAATTTTAAGTAGTTGCAAAATATAATAAATTGATTAATGATATTTGAAATAGAAAAATATTTATAAAGAACTGAATTTCATTTTTAACAAACTTTTTGATTTATTTCCTAACAAATAATTTTATTAATTACTTATAGTCCATTGAAGAAGATCAAAGAAATTTTCAAAAAAAAGAGGCGCACTTAGCGCCTCTCGGTTTTCAAAATATTTTAATAAAAATAGCTATAAATATTTTTTCAAATATTTAAAATTATCAGTTAATTCACCTTTGAATAAAATTGTTGCATTTTTAATTTCTGCAGGGAATCCAATTTCTTCAAAAGATTTATTGAAATCAGCCTTTGCCAGAGTAGGTAAAAACGGCATTAATGATTTACTAAATTCCGCAGATGAATCTCTTGGAAGCTCACACGGCAGATTATCAATTGCAATATTTACAATTCCTTCTCCGAAAAATCCATCTGTGTGTTTTTCGTTTTTAGGATTATAAACATAAGCAGGATTATCGCTAAGTGTTGATTTATAAGTTATCTCAATAGAACCATTAATATCACAAGTAATATCGCAGATTAATTTTAGTCTGAAATGATCTTTATTTTTTTTAAGATAGTCCCTCGTCACTAATTTTGGATAAGGTTTGTCCCAATAAATTGCATTGACTAAAACATCAATGTGAGGTAAATATTTTTCAAATTGCGATTTATATTTTTCAGGTTCATTAAAGTATTCATGAAGAATAAATTTGCTTCCATCTTTCTTTTCAAACATATGCGCTTCATCAAAAATAACTTTATAAACTGTTTTTGAATCCAATGAGTAATAATTTAAGAGTTCTTCCGGAGTAATTTCTTTGTGAGGAAAAATATCAAAAATTTCCTGCGCTCCTTTTGAAACATTTCCATATCCGCTAAATGCAAAAACCAAAGGCTTATAATTAGAAGGGAGTTTATTCAAATCAAAATTTGATGCTATTTCTTTCAAATGATTTTTAGCATCATTAACATCTTTATACATATATGCCTGTTTCACTTTATGAAAATCTGTTTCAAATCCTAAATGACGAAGTCTTTTTCCTAGACCATAAAATGTGTCAATCATTCCGGCAAGGCCGGCATATTTTCCAAAAAACACTAACCGCTTTCCGTCATCATTTTTAATACATTCATAATCAATTAAAGTGCATTTATCATCGATCAATTTTTGCAATAAGGGCATATTATATTTCTGCCCTTTTATTGTGTGGGAAAAGAAAACATAAGTTTTATTTTCTTCAATAAAACTCATAGGAATTTCTTTAACTGCTAAAACTACAGGGCAATTTGATAAATCATCATTAATTTCCGCTCCATTTAATTCATACTCTTCAGCAGTATAGGCTCTTCCGGGGAATGATTGAAGAACTGTTTGAATTCCGTGGTCATCCAAAAGAATTTTAACATCTTTAGGTACAACCGGAACTCTTCTTTCAAATATATTTTTATCTTCTTTTCTTATTCCAATAAAATTACTCATTCAAACTCCATATTTAATTTAGAACAGAATCAATTATTTTGTTATTTCAAACGAACTGAGAAATCTTGAATAGAAAAACAAGATTTCTCTTTCGTCTTACTTCATGAAATAGCAATTGCACTAAATCTCAAATTTTATTCCTTGAGCTAAAGGTAATTCAGTTCCATAATTAATTGTGTTTGTTTGTCTGCGCATATAAGCTTTCCAAGAATCTGAACCGGATTCGCGACCGCCGCCGGTTTCTTTTTCGCCACCGAAAGCACCGCCAATTTCTGCTCCCGAAGTACCAATATTCACATTTGCAATTCCACAGTCAGAACCCCTGGCTGATAAAAATTCTTCAGCTTCCCGCATGTCAGTTGTAAATATTGAAGAAGATAATCCTTGAACAACATCGTTATGAATTTTAATTGCTTCTTTAACATCTCCGCTATATTTCAATAAATATAATAATGGAGCAAAAGTTTCTTCTTGAACAATTTCAAAATGGTTTTCAGCTTCGGCAATTGCAGGCATTACATAGCAGCCTGATTCATAACCTTCACCCTCTAAAACTTCACCGCCATAAATAATTTGTCCGCCTTCTTCTTTAACTTTTTTAATCGCCATCAAGAAATCTTCCACAGAGCCCTTGTCAATAAGTGGACCAACATGATAATTTGTATCTAACGGAGTTCCGATTTTTAGTGACTTGTATGCTTTCACTAATGATTCTTTTACTTTGTCATAAATTGATTCATGAATAATTAATCTTCTTGTTGAAGTACATCTTTGACCTGCAGTTCCAACCGCACCAAAAACCATTGCAGGAATTGCCATTTTAAGATCGGCACTTGGAGTTAAAATTATAGCATTATTTCCACCTAACTCTAGAATTGTTTTTCCAAATCTTTTTGAAATTACTTGAGCAGCATGTCTTCCAACCGCTGTTGAACCGGTAATTGAAAGCAAAGGAACTTTTTTGTCATTCAGCATTCTTTCACCAACAGTTTTTCCTCTGCCAATTACAAGCGAGAATAAACCTTCGGGTAATTTATTTTCTTTGATTACATCTGCTAAAATATTTTGCACAGCAATAGCGCAAAGTGGAGTTTTTGAAGAAGGTTTCCAAATGTTGGAATCACCGCAAACCGCTGCAAGCATTGCGTTCCAGCTCCACACTGCAACCGGAAAATTAAACGCGGAAATTGTTCCAACAACACCAAGCGGATGATATTGATCGTACATTCTATGGTTTGGTCTTTCTGAATGCATTGTGTAACCGTAAAGCATTCTTGATTGTCCAACTGCAAAATCACAAATATCAATCATCTCTTGAACTTCGCCCAAGCCTTCTTGAAGAGATTTACCCATTTCATAAGTAACTAATCTACCTAAAGCATCTTTATATTTTCTAAGCTGCAAACCTATTTGACGAACAACTTCTCCTCTCTGTGGCGCTGGAATACTTCGCCATTGAAGATAAGCCTCATGAGATTTTGCAACAACTTTGTCGTAATCTTCTTCGGTTGCTTGGTAAACCGATGCAATAAGTTTTCCATCCACCGGTGAATAAACTTTTATCTCACCGCCTGCTTCAGAACCATACCATTCCAATCCTGTTGAAGCGCCTTGATTAATTTCTTTAATTCCTAATTCTTTTAAGAATTCCATAATCACTCCTTACTTTTTAAATGAAGTTGTTTTGTTAAAATTTTTGAGTATATCTGCAAGAGAAATGTCCTGCATTTTTGTTTCTATTTGTATTTGAATATCAGTAAATAACCCAAGAAAATATTTATTGAAATTTTCTGTCTCTTTGCTCTTTATATATTTTTGAGAAACATCAAGATGAAAAGCTTTTCTATCTTCAATAGCGCAGTAGATTTGCTGTAAACGAATTTCTTCAGGATATTTTTTAAGTATAAATCCGCCATTATTTCCTTTTTCGCTATCAACCAAATTATCCTTTACCATAAAAGATAAAATCTTTCTGATTTTAGAAGAATGTATTCCTGTCACTTCAGAAATTTGCGAACTGCTTTGAGGCTTTGGATGAGTTTCCGCCAAATGAACTAACGACCTTACCGCAGTGTATAATTTTGTTGATGCCGACATATAAACCCAATTGTTACAGTATGTGTAACATATAAAAAAAGCCAGATTTGAGCAAGTGGATTTTTTCAATATCTTTCTAAAAAATGAAAATTAGGCAAAAATGTTATTAATTTTTATGAACTTTGAAAAAAATCTGTTTAGAGAAATTGATTTTACAAAACAACAAATCCTAAAATGACAAATAATTTGTTTTTACACTTCTAACTAATTATTTTCGTTTTTGTCATATACAATATAAAAGGAATTGTTTTTTATGGATTTTACCTTTACAGAAGATCAAATAATGCTTAGAGGAATGGTAAGAGATTTTACAAATAGAGAAATAAAACCTATTGCTCAGCAAATGGACAAAGAAGAAAAAATTCCGGATAGTTTAAAGAAAAAACTTGCAGAAAATGATTTATTAGGAACCGCATTCCCTGAAGAATATGGCGGCGGTGGATTTGGTGAATTAGGATTTTGTATTGCTCAAGAAGAAGTTACAAGAGGCTGTAGCTCAACTGCAGCTTTTATTGGTGCTCATCAATCAATTGGAGCAAATGCAATTTTTCTAGGCGGAAGTGAAGAACTAAAGCAAAAATATTTACCGAGCATTACAGCGGGTAAAAAAATTGCGGCATTTGCATTAACTGAAGCCGGCGCCGGATCGGACGCTTTTAATCTAAAAACAAAAGCTGTTCAAAAAGATGGAAAATGGATTTTAAATGGTGAAAAAATTTGGATAACAAATGGTTCTTCAGCAGATCTTTTTTCTGTTTTTGCAAGAACTGAAAAAGGAATTACCGGTTTTGTGGTCGAAAAGGATTTTCCGGGTATTTCGATTGGACCAAATGAAAAAAAATTAGGAATCAAAGCTTCTGCCACAAATACAATTTCTTTTGAAAATGTAGAAATTCCTGCTGAAAATATTATCGGCACAGACGGAAGAGGATTTCTAATTGCAATGAAAACGTTGGACACGGGAAGAATTGGAATTGGTGCTGCAGCTCTTGGCGCTGCAAAGGAATTATTAGAACTATCGGTTACATATGCAAATCAAAGAAAACAATTTGATCAACCGATTTCGAAATTTCAAGCAATTCAGTTTATGATTGCTGAAATGACTACACTTGTTTATGCAATGGAAAGCATGCTTTACCGCACCGCTTTTAAGTATGATAAAGGAGAAGATGTTTCGCAAGAAGCTGCAATGGTAAAACTTTATTGTTCCGAAGCTGTTTCGGAAGTTGCTGATAAAGCGTTGCAAATTCATGGAGGAATGGGTTTTTCTGCAGAATTACCGATCGAAAGATTTTATAGAGATGCAAGAATTTTAAGAATTTTTGAAGGAACAAATGAAATTCAGAAACTTGTAATAAGTAGAAAAACTATAAAGAATAATGGCAAATGGAATTTATAAATGCATAACTTTTTAATTATTCCATCAATTGATATTCAAGACGGAAAAACTGTAAGAGTTATTCAGGGAATTCCCGAATTAAATTGCAAGGAATATGGAAACGATCCTGTAGATTTAGCATTAATTTGGAGAACCGAAAATGCTAAAATGATTCATGTAGTAGATTTTGATGCCGCTAATGATCATTCGCATAAAAATTTTGACATTGTCAGTAAAATTTGCGAATCTGTAGTTATTCCTATTCAATATGGTGGCGGAGTTAGAAATTTTGACGATGCTAAAGAATTAATTGATCTGGGAATTCGCAGATTGGTTATTGGTTCTCTAGCATTCGAAAACCCAAATGAATTTACTAGAATACTAGAAGCTTTCGGTCCGAGTAAAGTTGTTGCTGCAATTGATGTTATTTCTGATAAAGTTGTAACTCGTGGCAGAAAATCTATTAAAAATATAAATGCTTTTGAGTATGCAGTTAAATTAAAAGAATATGGAGCTGAACGGATTATTGTAACGGATGTTAAAACAAACGGAATGATGCTTGGTCCAAATTGTAATTTATCAAATAAAATTGCTCAAAGTACAGGTCTTAAGGTTACTCTTTCAGGTGGAATTAGTGGTTATAAAGATTTAATTAAAGTTAAAGAAGAAACAGTAAACAACGTAGATTCTGTAATTATTGGAAGAGCTTTGTACGAAAATAAATTCCCATGTCAAAAAATTTGGCGTGTTGCTGAATCCGGACTTTTTAATTAAGGATATTTTATGGAAAAGAACACAACTAATTTTAAAGGAAGTAATTTTTGGAATAATTTGTTCAAAACCCCTACTGCCAAAAATGATATTTTAGATATTTTTAAAGCGATTCCAACTTTTAGTAAAGTTCGAAAAAAATATGTAAAGGAATTAATAAAACTCACACATAATCGCTTGTATTCGGAGGGTGAAATGATTTTTCATCAAAATGATCCGGGGATTGGACTTTATATAATTCATAACGGCGAAGTTGTTATTGTTCAAGATACTGCAGATGGTGACAGACAAGTTTTGGCAGAACTTTCAAAAGGTGATTTTTTTGGTGAACTTGCCCTTTTAGATGATGAACCTAGATCTGCTTCTGCAATTGCAAAACGAGAGTCTAAAATTGTTGTTTTGTTTAAACCTGATCTTGATGAATTTATGGATAATTATCCTCAAGAAGGAATTAAAATATCAAGGGGAATTTCTCAAATTATTGCAACAAGATTAAGAACTGTAAGTGAAGATTTTACTCATATATCAAAAAAGCTCCAACAATTAAACGGAGGATAAAATGCAAATGATTAAAACTATTCTCGTTCCTATTGATTTTTCTGATTATTCAAAAGCCGCTTTAAATTATGCAATTGATTTTGCAATTCATTTTAAAGCAGATCTTCATCTTGTTTATGTTATTGAACCGGCAATTTATCCGGCGGATTTTAGTATGGGACAAATTGCGTATCCAAAAGTTGATGAGGACATGTCCGAAAGAGCAAAAACTGAACTTACTGATCTTGCAAAGGAAGTTATCGGCGAATCTCTAAGATGGAATATTATTATAAAAATGGGAAAGCCATTTTATGAAATTAATTCCACAGCTTCTGAAGTTGATGCAGATTTAATAATTATTGCTACTCACGGACACACCGGAATGGAACATTTGCTATTTGGAAGCACTGCCGAAAAGGTTGTTCGTAAAGCACCTTGTCCCGTTCTCACTTTAAGAGAGCCTATTAAAGGTTTTAAATTCAATAAGTAAATTGACTTTTCCAAAAGTAATTTCTGAATTATTCAATGATAACCTTTCCGGCAGTGAAGCTCTGCTGGAAAGGTTAAATATAATTTTTATCGAAAACGAAAATTTTCTTTGTAACGATTCCCTTTTGAATCAAATCAAAAATAAGTTTAGTGATTTTGCTCTGATAACAAATCATTTAAGTCAAATTATAAAACAAGAATCTTCTGAAAGAAAATCTTTTATCGAAAATAAAATTTCAGTTTCAAAATCTCGATTTCACTTGCTTTATCAAAACTTCACAAAAGAATTTAGACCTAAAGCCCCTATTACAATTTCTAATAGTTTTACAATTCAAAAAATTTTTGAAAAATATAAATCTGATGGAAACGATTTCTCATTAACTATTTGTGAATCGAGACCAATGTTTGAAGGAGGGATTTTAGCAGAAAATTTAGCAAAAAGTGGTATAAAAATTAATCTAATTACAGAAGCACAAATGGCACACTTTATGGATGAATCGGACTGTGCAATAATTGGAGCCGATAAGATTTTGAAAAATGGAAATGTTATAAATAAAGTTGGTTCAAGAATATTGGCAATTTCCGCAAAACATTTTAATAAACCATTTTATGTTATTTCATCAAAAAACAAAAAAGTAAACACAAATATTTTTGAGGAATCAGAGAAAGAAAAAACAGAAATATATTCATGCAAAAATAACATGATTAAAATCACAAATAAATATTTTGAAGAAATTGAATCGACTTACATCACAAAAATTATTACTGATTAGTCTTAAATCCTTTTTAAAATAAAGAGAGTAGCAATTATGAATTAACTCAATTACCACTCTAATTAAATTAGAAGTTTAGTAGTAAATTTTATAACTGCTTTAATGACTGCTCAGCAATATGAGCTGCTTCAGAATTAGGGAAATCTTTTAGAATTCCTCTCCAAATTTCTTTTGCCTTTTCCATATTTCCCTTGGAAGCTTCAATTGCACCTATATTATAAACTGCTTGGCTTTGTTTTGGATTTATTTTTAAAACACGGTTTGTATATTCTTCAGCTTTTTCAAGATTTTTGTTTGAATAATACAAATACACAAGCGGCATTAAAATATCAATTCGGCTATTATCTTTGACTAAAATACTTTCATAAAGCTCTATAGCCTTATTTGGATTATGAGCTGCCGATAAAAGTTCAGCATATTCTTTAACTTTCGCAGTATCATTTGAATTTTCAGTGACATAATTTGCTAACTCATCCATTTTTTGCTTAAAGTCAGATGAAACATTTCCTGATGAAGGGGCACTTTCTCCAGCTCCCTGCATTCCTTTATGAATATCATCATTTGGCATTTCAGTATTATTTTGATCAATTTTTGTTATAACTTTTGTTTCATCCGAAGAATAAAATATTGCGAGTGATACCAAAGCAATTACAAATACTCCTAAATATATATATAATGACTTGATCTTCATTTTTCTCTCCTAATTATAAATTTTCTTTTTGGTAATATTAAATTTAATAAAAATATATTGATTCAAAGTAATTGTAAGAAATCTTTCAATTATTTTTAGGTTTACATGCAATTAAATATTCTCTATATTTAATCAAATTATATGATTAACATCAGAAAAAATACCAAACTGTTTATATTTATTTTATTCTCTTTTGCAAATTTACTATTTGTCGAAGCTGAAGATTGCTCAACAATTTCTAATAAAGATTGCTGCCATTCTGAAACTATTTTAGAATCAAAAGCAGAAGCAAATTGCTGTAATGATGAATCGATGCATGATAATTCTTTTACTCATCAAAATTCTTTTGATTATTGCGGATGCTTTCATAATGAAAATTCCCCAAATAATTATTTATCAAATACGTTTAATTCACTTGAAGAATTATTTGTAACAGAATTTAAGTATTTAATAACACCATCAAAATTATATCCAATTCAAAAAATCCATTCAAACCACAATTTATTAGATGTCCCAATTTTTCTTTCAAAACAATCTTTTATAATTTGAGATTTACTTCTTCACCAATTTTTTAGTTTACAAAAAATAATAGGAGAAGTTTAAATGAAGAGATTAATTGTATCTTCATTATTTATTCTTTTGTCTGCGATTTCAGTTTTCGGTCAGACAGAAAAATATTCATTAAATGAATTAATTGAACTTGCCACGGAAAATAGTCCTCAGCTAGAATCGATTAGAAATAAAATTAAAGCTGATAAATCAAGGAGCATAATTAACAGCAATCTTCCCGATCCTTTGATTTCATTGGGATTTTCAAATATTCCTGTAAATTCTTTTTCATTTACGCAAGAACCAATGACAGGAAAAATGATTTCCCTTTCCCAATCAATTCCATTTCCCGGGAAATTAAATGAAATAGAAAATCTAAATAATTTTGACGCTTTAATTTCTTTTAGCGAATTGAAGGAAGATCAAAGCAAGATTTCGTTTCAAGTAAAAAATCTGTTTTTTATGCTTTACTATTCCTTAAAGGAAAATGAAGTTTTGAAAGACAAAAAAGAGCTTATTATTGCCCTTTCTGAAATTCTTAATAGCAGATTTCAAAATTCGTTGAGTTCACAGAAAGATGTTATATTAAATGATTATCAAAAATCATTAATTGACGAAAAGCTTATTGAAATTAAGTCAAACCAAGATGTAATCCTATCTTCCCTATCAATACTAGTTAATAAGCAATTGAGTTTTGCTGAAATTGACTTTGAAACTTTAGAAGAAAATTCGACTGTAAACTTAAACTTAGTCTCAGTTGAAAATAATCCAAGCATACATAAGCTTTCAAATTTAATCAGCAAATCGAAAAAGAGAATTGAAATAGCTGAATATGAATTTTATCCAGATTTTAGATTTACAATTCAGTACACACAGCGAGATTGGATTGAAAAGACAAAAACAAATCTTGATGATTTTGTTTCATTTGTAGTTGGTTTTAATCTGCCAATAAATTTTAGTGGGAAGAAAACTGCAGTTTTGCAAGAAGCAGAATTTTCAAATAAATATCTGCTTGAAAAACAAAATTCAATAAAACAAGAATTGAATATCAGTTTGCGATCGGCAACTACGAAATACAAATCATTACAAAAAAGAAAAACGCTTATAAATAATGAACTAATTGAAAAAGCAAATCTAAATTACAAAACAACATTGTCGGCATATCAAAACGGAAGAGCCAGCTTCAATGATGTTATCGAATCCATAAATCTTTTATTCGATTCAAAATTAAAAAAAGAAAAAATTCAGACAGAAATAAAGAAGACCGCATCCGAAATAGTTTATTTGAGCGGAATTGAATTTGAGGAGATGTACAAATGAATAAATTATCAATAACACTTTTAGTTCTCTTAGTCATTTCTTTGGGTTACATCATTTATGATAAATACTCAATTGGTGATTCAAAAGAAAATATTAACAGCACTGAAAAACAACTTTACACTTGTGGAATGCATCCTGAGATAATTACCGATGAACCTGGTTTATGCCCAATTTGTGAAATGAAATTAATTCCATTAAAATCTTCAAATCAAAGTGATCAAGAAGAAGGAATTGTAAAAATTGATCCGACTATTCAGCAAAATATGAACATAAAAACTGAATTAGTAAAAAAAGAAATCTTGAGCAAAACAATCTATACAAATGGAATATTAAAAATTGCCGAAGGAAATGAAACAGCTGTTAACTCCAGATTTAACGGTTGGATTGAGAAACTTTTTGTAGATGAGACTAATCAATTTATTAAAAAAGGAAATCCTCTTTATACAATTTATTCACCTGAAATTTACGCAGCTTCACAAGAATTATTAACAACTATAAATTCGCTAAACAAAGAAAATAATTCTGAAGAAATGAAATCCACCTATGAAGTTTTGAAAGAAAACTCAATTAAGAAATTAAAACTTCTCAACGTGCCGCAAAATGAAATCGATAAAATAATAAATGACCTAAATATTGAACGTACTATTACTGTTTACTCTCCTGCAAATGGAAATGTAATTATGAAAAATGTAATTGAGGGAGATAATGTTAAGGAGGGAATAAAATTATTTCACATTGCAGATTTATCTAAACTTTGGTTGACAGCAGATATTTACGAAAATGAAATGTCCTTCATAAGTAAAAATGGTAATGCCGATATTTCCTTTACAGGATTAGGGATTTCAGTTAATTCAAAAATTGATTTTATTGATCCAATTATTGATAATGCTACAAGAACGATTAAAGCTAGATTTATAATTGATAACTCAAATCTTAATCTAAAGCCAGATATGCTTGCAGATGTAAAAATCTATTCATCAAAATCTTATGAAATTATACCGGTTGACGAAAATGATATAATCCGAAGCGGCAAAAATAATGCTGTAATTCTTTTCTTAGGTGATGGGAAATTCAAACCGGTTTCTGTTGAACTAGGAAAATATTTCGATGGCAAATATGAGATTATATCCGGCTTAAATGAAGGTGATGTAATTGTTAAATCAGCGCAATTTTTAATTGATTCTGAAAGTAGATTAAAATCCGCATATCAAAAATTCAGCGCCAATGCCGGACATAATCATAGCCAAATGGAAATGACAGAAAATATTCAAGAAGGAGAAAAAGAAGAAGAAAACGAATATGGAATTGAATCTCCTTTGATTAGAACCGGAATAATAGATTTGGGAAGTATTGACATAAACAAAGATGGAAAACTGTTTGAATGTCCAATGGATTGGAATATAATTTCTGATGAAGCCGGCAGATGTCCCTCTTGCGAAATGAAATTGAAAGAATACTCAATCCAAGAGACAAAGGATAATTTAATTGAAAATGGTTATATGGTGAAAGAATAGGAGCAAACTATGTCATTTACCCAAAGTGAAAAAGAAAATTTTATTTCAAAAATAATACAGTGGTCAATAGAGAATAAATTTCTTGTAATAATTTTAACATTAGCATTAATATTTGCAGGAATTTGGGCTGTAAAAAATACAGCAGTTGACGCACTTCCGGATTTAAGCGATGTTCAAGTAATTATTTATACTGACTATGCCGGACAGGGTCCCAGAATTGTTGAAGACCGCGTGACTTATCCTATTACAACAAAAATGCTTTCTGTTCCATTTGCCAAAGATGTACGTGGATATTCAATGTTTGGCTTCTCAATGGTTTATATAATTTTTGAAGATGGAACTGATATTTACTGGGCCAGAAGCCGAGTTTTAGAATATTTAAGTTCGCTTGCAAATTCCTTACCTGAAGGGATTTCTCCAAGACTTGGTCCTGATGCTACCGGATTAGGCTGGGTTTATCAGTATGTTCTAAAATCTGATAAACATAATCTTCAAGAATTAAGAACAATTCAAGATTGGTTCCTAAAATATGAATTAACTACAATTGATGGAGTTGCTGAGGTTGCTAGTATTGGAGGTCATGTAAAACAATATCAAGTTGAAGTTGATCCAATAAAATTAGCCTCTTATAATATTCCGATTCAAAAAATATCCAATTCAATTAAAACTAGTAATAACGATGTGGGCGGAAGGATAATAGAAATAGGTGAAATGGAATTTATGGTTAGAGGTTTGGGATATATACAATCCATTGATGACCTTAAATTAATTCAGATTGGAACTGACAAAAATAGCAGGACACCAATTTATTTAAGTGATGTTGCCAATATTTCTATTGGGCCTGAACTAAGAAGAGGAATTGCTGATTGGAATGGCGAAGGCGAAACAGTTGGTGGAATAATTGTAATGCGCTACGGTGAAAATGCTCTCGATGTAATCAACAAAGTAAAAACGAGATTAGAGGAAATTAAATCTTCACTTCCGGAAGGAGTTGAAATTGTTTCGGCTTATGATCGTTCTGATTTAATCAATAGTGCAATTGATAATTTATCTCTTACTTTAGCCGAGGAAAGTCTAATTGTTGCTTTAGTAATAATTGCATTTTTACTTCATATTAGAAGCTCATTTGTTGCAATATTTACTTTACCGACAGCAGTGCTGGCTTCATTCTTGATTATGAAAATTCAAGGGATAAATGCCAATATTATGTCCTTGGGAGGAATAGCAATTGCCATTGGAGCAATGGTTGACGCCTCAATTGTAATGATAGAAAATGCTCATTCTCATTTAATTGCTGATCAAGAGAATCCAATTGGGAAACGGAAAAAGCATTGGGATTTAATTTTAGACTCAGCCAAAGAAGTTGGTCCTTCAATATTTTATTCACTTTTAGTAATTACTATTTCGTTTCTTCCAGTATTTACTCTTGAACAGCAAGAAGGAAGATTATTTAAACCGCTAGCATTCACAAAAACATATGCGATGGCAGCCGCGGCAATATTGGCTATAACTATTGTACCAGTGCTAATTGGATATTTTGTAAAAGGAAAAGTGAGAAAGGAAGAAGATAATCCAATTACTAGATTTTTAGTAAATATTTATCATCCAATTGTAGATTTTTCTCTTAAGCATAAATGGAAGGTTATAATTGCTGCATTCATTATTGTGTCTGTAACTTATTATCCTCTTTCAAAAATTGGCAGCGAGTTTATGCCTCCTCTTTATGAAGGTGATTTATTATACATGCCAACAACTCTTCCCGGAATTTCTATAACTAAAGCAAAAGAACTTTTGCAGCAAACCGATAGAATTATAAAATCATTTCCGGAAGTAGAATCCGTTTTTGGTAAAATTGGCAGAGCTGAAACCGCAACAGATCCGGCTCCTCTTTCTATGATAGAAACTACTATTAATCTAAAACCGGAATCTGAATGGCGAGAAGGAATAACTCCGGATATACTTATTGAAGAACTAAATTCAGCAATTCAAATTCCGGGATTAACAAATGCTTGGACTATGCCGATTAAAACTAGAATTGATATGTTATCAACTGGTATTAAAACTCCAATCGGAATAAAAATAGCCGGAGCAAATTTAGATTCACTTCAGGCAATTGGTCAAAGAATCGAACGAATTGCCAGAACAATTCCAAATACAAGATCAGCATTTTCTGAAAGATCTTCAGGCGGTAATTATATTGATTTTGAAATTGACAGAAAAGCAATTGCAAGATATGGTCTATCAATAAATGATGTTCAAAATGTTATTAAATCAGCAATTGGTGGAATGAATGTAACATCAACTTTTGAAGGAATTGAAAGATATCCTGTAAATGTCCGTTATCAAAGAGATTACAGAGAAAGTATCGAATCCTTGAAAAGAATTTTAATTCCAATTCCAAGCGGTGGTCAAATTCCACTAGAAATGGTTGCAATTCCTGTCATTAAAAAAGGTCCGCCAATGATTAAAACAGAAAATGCGAGACCAAATGTTTGGGTTTATATCGATATAAAAGATATAGATGTTGGAACTTACATTTCAAAAGCAAAAGATGTTTTAAATGAGGAATTAAAACTACCTCAAGGCTACTCAATTCTGTGGAGCGGACAATATGAATATATGGAGCGAGCAAATGAAAGATTAATTTATATAATTCCGCTTACTTTACTTTTGGTTGTTGTTCTACTTTATTTTAACACAAAATCATTTGTAAAAACCGGAATTATTCTTCTTGCATTGCCGTTTTCTTTAGTGGGAGCAATTTGGGGATTATACATATTCGATTTTAATATGAGTGTGGCAGTATGGGTCGGGATTATTGCGCTTCTGGGTGTTGATGCCGAAACCGGCGTTGTTATGCTTTTATATCTTGATATCGCATATGAAAAAATGAAAAAGCAAGGTAAACTAATTGGTATAAGTTCACTTTATGAAGCAATTCATAATGGCGCAGTAAAAAGAATTAGACCAAAATTAATGACAGTATTAACTACATTTTTAGGACTTTTACCAATTTTAATTGGAACCGGAACCGGTTCAGATGTTATGAAGAGAATTGCAGCCCCAATGGTGGGAGGAATATTTACATCAATGATCATGGAACTTGTTGTTTATCCGGCTATTTATTACTTGGTTAAACAACGTGAAATGAAAAAACTAAATATCATCAAATAAACGGAGGTAGTATGAAAAAGGCAGTATTTGTAGCACTGTTAGTATTATTAATGATTTCTTTGTCAGCTCAAGATAAACCTAAAATGGAAGAGCCGAAAAATACAATGTCCAAAATGATGCAGGATTCAACACATCATGATCATTCTAAAATGATGGAAGATCATAAAATGGCAGCCGATAAAAAAGCATTTAATAAATTTTGCCCGGTTAAAGGAGGAGAAATAGATCACGAAGTTGCAACAGTAGAATATAATGGCAAAAATTATGGTTTTTGCTGCCCGGGATGCGATCAAAAGTTCAAAGATAATCCTGAAAAATATTCTAAAAATCTAACTGAAGATGGACAAGAATTCTTGAAAAAAGAGAAGAAATCTAAATCTGAAAAATCTTAATTTTTTTATAAATTAATTTTTATAGACTCTCGCCATGCCGAGAGTCTATTTTTATTTCTCTAGTAAATATATAATTTCATAATGTGAAGCATGATTTTTTATTTGATGATTTTCATCCAGCCAAATTAATTGTGGCGATTCATGAATAATATTGAATTTTTCTGCAATACTCTTACTTAATGATCTTTCGCTTAATACATCCACCTTAAATACAATTTTACTTTTGTTTTTATCTATAAAAGTATTAAATGATTTTTCTACAGATCTGCTAATACTGCAAATTGGGCTATATTTGAAAATTAATATTTCTTGCCCAACATTTTCGGTCAAAAATTGATCAACATTATTCATAATTGAAACTTTTCTCCTTATAAAAGAATCTAATGCTACAATGAGTATAATTTTTCATTTACTCTTGATTTTGAGGAACTATTAGTCTAAATTTAGAGGTTTAGATTCTATGAAAAACATACAATTATTAAGCAATCAAAAAAGACGGGCAAATTTAGTCCACAATTTATGGTTTGAATCCTTTATTTCTCTATTAAATTCTGAAAAAAATAACAGCTTCATTCCGTCTTTTATCAAAGTAAAATTAATAAAATAAATCACAAAAAGTGAGGTGGTTTAGTTGAAAATCACAAAACAATACACAAATCGGGAAAACCAAAGTTTAGACAAGTATCTTCAAGAAATTGGTAAAGTTGATCTTATTACTCCGGATGAGGAAATCAGATTAGCAGAACTAATTAGAGATGGTGATCAAGCATCTCTTGAAAAATTGACTAAAGCAAATTTAAGATTTGTGGTCTCTGTAGCAAAACAATATCAAAATAATGGTTTACCGTTAAGTGACCTTATTAATGAAGGCAATTACGGTTTAATTAAAGCTGCCAAAAGATTTGATGAAACTCGTGGATTTAAATTCATCTCTTACGCAGTTTGGTGGATTAGACAATCTATTCTACAAGCAATTGCTGATCAATCAAGAATGGTTAGATTACCATTAAACAGAGTTGGTGATTTGAATAAAATCATGAAAGTTGCAAGCAGAATGGAACAAGAGCTTGAAAGAAAACCAACTATTGAAGAATTGGCACTTGAATTAGATATGTCAACTGACGATGTATCAAATGCTCTTCAAAATTCCGGAAGACACGTTTCTGTTGATGCTCCAATTAAACAAGGAGAAGATAATAAAAATAGCCTTCTTGATATTATGGCGAATGATCTTCAACCCTCTCCTGATACTAATATTATGGAAGATTCATTAAAGAAAGATATTGAGCAAGCACTTTCTACTCTTACAGAAAAAGAAGCCACTGTTATCAGATTGTATTTTGGAATTGGAACCGAGTATTCTGCAACTTTAGAAGAAATTGGTGAAATACTAAATCTTACGAGAGAAAGAGTTAGACAAATTAAAGAAAAAGCTTTACGCAGATTAAGACATAATTCTAGAAGTAAAAATCTTTCTTCCTATTTAGGATAAAATAAAACCCCGGTGCTGCCGGGGTTTTTTCTTTTAAAACAAAACTAAATTTTACATTTCACTAATAATATTACTTATTCTTTCTTTTTGATCTTGAGGTGATTTTTCCATCGCTTTTTTATAATACATTTTGGCTTTTTCTTTATCCCCTTTTAACATAAATGCCTCTGCATAACTATCGTAAACATTCCAAGAATCAGGATTTTTATCTACATTATATTGAAAAATTGTTAATGCTTCATCAAGTCTTCCAAGATTTATTAAAGTGTAGCCGTACAAATTTATATCATTCTCACTTGATACTTCCATTCTTTTGTTTAACTGTTCTTTCATTGAATCAATTTCATTTCCACGACCCAATGCTGATAAAACAGCAGTTTTTAATGAAAGATTTACTAAAGTTTCTTGAATTGAAATTGATTTATTAATCCACTTTAAAGCTTCTTCATAATTAACATTATTTCTTAAACAAAAATTTACTGCCTGAATATATGGCTGATAATTAAATCCTTTAGAAGAGACTATTTGATTTCTAATATCATCCAAGACTGTCTGAACTAAATCGACTTCAACTGTAAAAACAGCTTTTAGATTTTCCCATTTCAAGGCAACTTCTGCACTGTTAGGCGTAAGGTTTTCAAAAGAATATTCTAACCATTCGGTAAATTGATTTTTTTGCGGATTTATTGAAACTGCAAGTGCATTTTTAGTTGAATCATAAAAATAATTTCCCCAAGCAGTATTTACTTTGTTAAAAATAACTTTCCATTCTTTTTGACCGACAGCCATAAAAAGTCCATATTTGCCCAGTGCTAAATCATGACCATTAATTTTTACATCAGTAGAAAATTCAATGGTAGTATTTTCATTTGCTCCTGCACGCCATGGTGCCGGTGATTCGTTTCCAAACGCTATATTATTTAATCCAAAAGGAACTAATTTTCCCCAAATTTCTCTATCATTTACTGCAGGTCTAGAGTAATCAATTGTAATTTCTGTTACACCAATTTTTTGCATAACTTTTGCAGAAGGACTTACACGAGGCAATACTAAATTTTGTGCAGAAATTGTACTTACAAAGAACATAGACAACAGAATAACCAGATATTTATTAAAATTCATCCTTTCCCCCATTTATATTATTTTTTAAATACTTCTAATTTCTCTGACAAATATTGAGCAAAATCGCGAATTTCCTGAGCTACTTGAGGATTATTTGTTGACTTTTGATATGTATCAGCAATTTTCATCATTGATTGATAAGTAAAAACATTCATATCCTGAACAAGCATATCATTTGTCCACAAATCTATACTTAATGTTGAACCATCTAATTTATCCCAAATAGAAAGCGCAATTGTTTTAGCTTCTTTCAATCCCTTAACTTGGGAATCAGTCGCATCCCAAAATATTTTCTGTGGAATATTTTTTTCATCTAATTCTATTTCCACCATAATTTTAGCTTTCTTCATAGCATTCCTTTGGTTTTATTAAGCCTTAACTTACAAAAAAATATAATATTGAATGCATAAAAGATATCTTATCCTTTAACAATTGTTCTAAGATAAAAAGAATATCAATCACTATATTAGACTAAATAAAAATAATTTTAAAAAGAAAATTTTCTTTTGGAGCTTTAATGATATCATTAGAAAAATATTTTGAGCCATACAGAAATGAAATAATAGGAATTGATAAAATATTTACTTCCCCATATGGAGAAAAAAAAATTGTTTATGCAGACTGGATAGCAAGTGGAAGGTTATTTAAACCTATCGAAGAAAATTTAATAAATACTTTTGCCCCTTTTGTTGGTAATACTCATTCAGAAGCAAGTATTACGGGGACTGCAATGACTTGCGCATATCATCATGCTCATAAAATAATTAAAGATCATGTAAACGCCGGTCAAAATGATATAATTATTACTCAAGGTACGGGAATGACCGGAGTAATAAATAAATTCCAAAGAATTTTAGGTTTGAGAATCTGTGAACAATTAACTCCTTTTTTTAAACTCCCTAAAGAAAATAAACCTGTTGTTTTTATTAGTCATATGGAACATCATTCCAATCAAACTTCATGGCTCGAAACTATAGCTGATGTTATAATTATTGAACCAAACGAAAAAGGATTAATTAATTATGATCATCTTGGTCATTTGTTAGATTTATATAAAGACAGATCTTTAAAAATAGGGTCATTTACGGCTGCATCAAATGTAACCGGTATTGAAACCGATTATCATTTACTGGCAAAAATGATGCATAAACATGGCGGATTTTGTTTTGTAGATTTTGCTGCATCAGCACCTTATGTAAATATAAATATGCATCCTCAAAATAAGGATGAAAAACTTGATGCAATATTTTTTTCTCCGCATAAATTTCTTGGTGGTCCAGGAACTTCCGGCGTTCTAATTTTTGATTCGGTTCTTTACAAATTAAGAGTTCCTGATCAACCCGGAGGAGGCACAGTAGATTGGACAAACCCTTGGGGCGAACACAAATATATAAATGATATAGAAGCAAGAGAAGACGGAGGTACGCCGGGATTTTTGCAAACTATTAAAACTGCTCTGGCAATAAAATTAAAAGAGGAAATTGGCACTGATAACATTAGAAAAAGAGAATATGAATTATTAAAAATTGCATTTGGAAGATTTTCAAAAATGCCGACAGTTCATCTTTTAGCTCAAGAAGTTGAAGATCGATTAGGAGTAATTTCTTTTTACATTGAAGAAATTCATTACAACTTAATGGTAAAATTGCTGAATGATTTATACGGAATTCAAGTAAGAGGCGGATGTTCTTGTGCTGGAACTTACGGACATTATCTACTCCATGTTGATCCTACCAGATCAAAAAGAATTTCTGAAAGAATTAATCAAGGAGATCTTTCTGAAAAACCTGGCTGGGTGCGACTTTCGCTTCATCCAACAATGACAGATAATGAATTGATATACATTCTTGATGCAATTGAAGATATAATAAGAAATATTCAAAAATATTCCGCAGAATATGAATATTCTTCTAAGACAAATGAATTCTATCATAAGAATAATTATCAATCAGATTTAAATAATATAAAGAATTGGTTCAATTTTTCTAACAAAGAAGAAATTATAACTTGACAAAGTTATAAGATATTAATTATGTTTGCATCCAATGATAACGACAAATACAACATATAACTTTAATTTTACTTGGGCTTGGTGGTGGCTTGGTTTAAATAATTTATCTGCTCAGTGAATTGAAGTAAAATAATTGAAAATTATAAAACCCTTCTTAGTAACGCTGAGAAGGGTTTTTTGTTTTATAGAGGATTGAATGGAATATTCAAAATTTTTAGAATTGTCAGAATCATACAACGTAATTCCAGTTTATGAAAAAGTAACCGCTGATTTGTACACACCGGTTTTAGCATATTTAAAACTTCGCGAAGAAAATAAAAACAGTTTTCTTCTAGAATCTGTTGAAAGTATCGGGAGATTAGCTCGTTATTCTTTTATAGGGAAAAATCCTACAAAAATTATTGAAGTAAACGACCTTCAATTAAAAATTAGAGAAAATAAATCTGAACAAATAATTAACGAAAACCTTTTTGATTATTTGCAGAGAGAATTAAAGACTAAGAAATTTTATCGTGATGAAAATCTTCCTGACTTTGCCGGTGGAATAATCGGTTATTTCGGTTACGAAACGATCAGTTTGATTGAAGATGTAATTAAATTCACAGAAAATCATCCACTAAAAACTCCGGATTGTATTCTAGGCGAGTTTAATGATATTATAGCTTTTGACCACTATAAACACCAAGTCCTTATAATTAGCAATGTTCATCTGCAGGAAAATTCCAACAAAGAAAAATTATATAAAGAAGCACAACAAAAAATTACAAATCTAAAAAAATCATTATCCGCAAGCGTTCATTACAAATCCAATTTTTCACTTAATGAAATTAATTCAGAAATTGATGACAAAGAAAATTTTTACAAACGAGTTAACGAATGCAAAAAAAATATTTTCGAAGGGGATGTTTTTCAAATAGTATTATCAAAAAGATTTGATGCTGATTTCAATGGTGATTCTTTTAATGTTTATCGCGCCCTACGTATTATTAACCCTTCACCATATATGTATTTTATAGAATTTGAAAATGATTTTAAGATTATAGGAACTTCACCCGAAGATTTGCTAAAGGTAAAAAATGGAAAAGCTACTATTCTTCCGATAGCCGGAACAAGAAAGCGAGGTTCTACAGAAACGAAAGACAAAGAATTAGAAATCGAATTATTGAATGATCCAAAAGAAAAAGCTGAACATACTATGCTGGTTGATTTAGCTAGAAATGATTTAGGAAGAGTTTGCAAATTTGATTCAGTTAAATTAATTAAAGAAATGAAAGTCCATAGATTTTCTCATGTTATGCATATAGTTTCTAGAGTTGAAGGTGAATTAGAAATAGGCAAAGACTGTATTGATGCATTAAAAGCGAGCTTCCCTGCCGGTACAGTTACAGGAGCCCCTAAAATTAGGGCAATCCAGCTGCTAAATGAATATGAAAATTTAAGACGCAATGTTTATGCCGGTGCAATCGGCTATATAGATTTTGGTGGCAATCTGGATTTATGTATTGCAATAAGAACTTTATTTTCTAAAGGGAATAAAATATTCTGGCAAGCCGGAGCAGGTATTGTTGCTGATAGCATTCCTGAATTAGAAGCGAAAGAAATTAAAAATAAATCAGCCGCTCTTGTAAGCGCGCTAAAATTTGCTGAGGTGATTGATGAAAATATTGATGATTGATAATTACGATTCTTTCACATATAACTTGGTTCAATTAATTGGAAAGTTTACACCAAATATTATTGTTGCTCGTAATGATAAAATTACAATTGATGAAATAGTAAATCTTAATCCGGATAAAATTGTAATTTCCCCAGGACCTGGGAAACCTGAAGATTCAAATATTTCTTTAAATGTAATTAAAGAACTCGGGAAAGATATTCCATTACTTGGCGTTTGTCTTGGTCATCAAGGAATTGGAATTTCATTTGGTGCAAAAGTGACAAATGCGCCCGAACTAATGCATGGTAAAATTTCAGAAATAAATCATAATAATTCCGGCTTGTACAAAAATATTCCACAAAGATTTGAAGCTGGTCGTTATCATTCGCTTGTTATTGATAAATCCACATTACCAACTATTTTAGAAATTACATCAACAACTTCTGATGGAATTATAATGGGTGTTAGACATAAAGAATATCCAATTGAAGGGATTCAATTTCATCCTGAATCTATACTTACAAAAGAAGGAAGCAATCTTATAAAAAATTGGATCTATGAAAATTAATTTTAATACGGAGCTTTTATGAAAGTGGAATTAGAAAAAGTTATTGAAGGTCAGCATTTAAGTTTTGATGAATCATATAAAGTAATGTATTCAATAATGAGCGGTAATGAAAATAATTCAAAAATAGCATCTCTGCTTACAGCCTTAAAAATAAAGAGTGAAACTGCTGAAGAGGTTGCTGGCTTTGTTAAAGCAATGCGCGAAAAAGTTATTAGAATAAATTGTGATGATGAGAAACTAATTGATGTTTGCGGAACTGGTGGTGATGGTTCAGGCACTTTTAACATTTCTACGGCAGTTTCATTTGTTGTTGCCGGAGCCGGAGTTAAAGTTGCAAAACATGGCAATCGTTCAATCTCCAGTAAAAGCGGCAGTTCTGATGTGCTACATGAACTTGGAGTTGATGTTCAGCTTAATCCAGAGCTTTCGGAAAAAGCGTTGAATGAAATTGGAATAGCATTTTTATTTGCACCGCTTTATCATCCCGCCATGAAGCACGTTGCTCCGATAAGAAAGGAATTAGAATTTAGATCTATATTTAACATTCTTGGTCCGCTCACAAATCCGGCCGGAACTAAAAGACAATTAATTGGAACCTTTAACGAAGCAACATCAAAGCTTATGTCCGAAGCAATTAAAATGCTTGAAATGGAAAAAGTTAGTTTTGTCTGCACAAATAATTCTTTTGATGAAATTACTTTATCGCATCCATCAAAAATAATAGAGATTCAAAAAGATAATTCAATGTATTTGTATGAGCTTAACAATGATTCTTTCAATTTTCCTAAAGTAGATTTAGCTGAATTACAAGGTGGATCTGCAAAAGAAAATGCAGAAATAATACATAAATTATTTTTTGAAAAAGAAAAGAATGCCGCATATCGAGTAGTGATCTCAAATGCAGCACTTGCAATAAAAACATCCGGTTTATCTAATGATCTTAAGGAGTGTATTGAAATTGCGGATGAGTCAATTCAATCAGGTGCCACTTTAAACAAGCTAACTCAGTTAAAAGAATTTGGAGAAAAGTATAAATGACAATTTTAGAAGAAATTGTTGAAGTAAAAAAAAATGAGATTAAAAAATTAAGAGAGAAATTTTCGTTTAATTCATTTAATGATTTTGAATTTTTCAATAAGACAAAAATGAGTTTTACAAAATCTTTGGATTCCATAAATGGACTTGGAATAATTGCAGAAATAAAAAAAGCTAGTCCATCAAAAGGAATGATTAGAGAAAACTTTAATCACATGAATATAGCTGAAGCATATATGAATGCTGGAGTTAATGCTATTTCTGTTTTAACTGATGAAATGTTCTTCAAAGGAAATATTAATTACTTATATGAAATTGCAAAAATAAAAGAAGTGCCACTTTTAAGAAAAGATTTTATAATTGATGAGTTTCAAATTCTTGAAGCAAAAGCAAATGGTGCAGATTTAATTCTGCTTATTTGTGAATGCCTAACAAAATCTCAAATTGATGAATTATCTTCCGCAGCTTACGAATTTGGATTGGAAGTTTTACTGGAACTTCATTCTGAAGATCAAATTGATAAAATAAATTTTGTGAATAATAAGTTAATTGGTGTAAATAACAGAGATCTCAAAACTTTTAAAGTGGATTTAGATACTACTTTAAGAATCCGTGATCTTTTACCGGAAGAAATAAATCTTATATCTGAAAGTGGTTTTAACAAAAGAGAAGATGTTTACCATGTGAAAAATATTTCCAATGGATTATTAATTGGAGAACATTTTATGAAAAGTGCGAACATTAAAGATTCTGTTTTACAGATGAAAGAATGGTGCTTAAAGTGAAAATTAAAATTTGCGGAATTACAAAATTAGAAGATGCTTTGCTCTGCTCTATACTGGGCGCAGACGCAATTGGTTTTATTTTTTATTCAAAAAGTAAACGATTTCTAGAATATGAAATTGCTAAAAAAATAATTTCATCACTTCCCTTTTTTGTTCAAAAAGTCGGCGTTTTTGTAAATGAAAATTTAGAAAACATTAATAATATTTCTAAAGATATCGGATTAAATATCGTTCAACTCCACGGAGATGAAGATCAGCAATATATAAATCAAATAAATCTGCCCGTAATTAAAGCCTTGCGAATAAATTCGGAATCTGATTTTAATCAATTAAACAACTTCTCAAATTGTAAAATTCTGTTAGACGCCTATTGTACAAGGGAATACGGTGGTACTGGAAATAAATTTGATTGGAGTACAATTCCTTACGAAATAAGATCAAAAATAATTCTTTCCGGTGGAATAAATACTTCTGATCTAGAATATATTTTTAGCGATATAAAACCTGAAGCAATTGATCTTTCTTCTTCTATAGAAATATTACCCGGGATTAAAGATCACAAGAAATTAAAGAGACTATTTACCGAATATAGAAAATTAAGAGGTTATTAAATGTTAATTATAATGGGTTTAGATGCCCCAAGAGAAAGAATAGAAAAAGTTAAAGCGAAAGTGATTTCTTATGGCTGCACGCCTCATGAAATTCCGGGAAGTTTAAAGCTTGCAATTGGTATTACCGGACCAACTAATATTTTAAAAGAAGAAGATTTCCGAATTCTTCCATCTGTGCATGATGTTGTAAGAGTTACAAAAAAATATAAACTTGTCAGCCGAATGATGAAACCAGATGATACTATTATTGATGTGAATGGTACCAAAATTGGCGGGAAAGAGTTGCTTTTAGTTGCCGGTCCTTGTTCTGTAGAAAGTAGAGATCAGATTTTTGAAATTGCAGGCTTATTAAAAGAAATGGGAATTAAGTTTTTAAGGGGGGGAGCATATAAACCAAGATCCAGCCCTTATGCATTTCAAGGTCTTAAAGAAAAAGGATTAGAATACTTAGCTGATGTTAAAAAAGAATTTGGTTTAAATATTGTTACAGAAGTTTTAAGCACGGAAACTATTGATGCTGTAAGTGAAGTGGCAGATATAATTCAAATTGGTGCAAGAAATATGCAGAACTTTATATTACTTGAGCAAGCTGGTAAAACTGGCAAACCAATTATGCTAAAACGCGGGATGTCTGCAACAATAGAGGATTTGTTGCTTAGTGCCGAATATATTGTTTCGCAAAATAATTACAACATAATTTTGTGCGAGCGAGGAATAAGAACATTTGAAACTTCTACACGAAATACACTTGATCTAAACGCAGTTCCGGTTCTCAAAAAAGAAACACATCTTCCTGTAATAGTTGATCCTTCTCATGGAATTGGAATGTGGGAAAATGTGCCCAATATGGCTATGGCTTCAATTGCTGCAGGCGCAGATGGTTTAATGATTGAAGCACATCATCTACCGGAAGAAGCACTGTCAGACGGGTATCAATCACTAAAACCAAAAAATCTAAAATCATTGATAAATAAATTAAAACAACTTGCTCCAATAATGGAAAGAGAGATTACATAATGGAATCCAAAACAATTTATAAATACCCAGATATTAACGGTAAATTTGGTAAGTATGGAGGCAGATTTGTTCCTGAAACTTTGATGTCAGCTTTATATGAACTTGATGAGACATACAGCCAATTAAAAGATGATCCAACTTTTCTATCAGAATTAGAAGAGCTGCAGAGAGAATATAACGGAAGGCCTACTCCATTAACCTACGCAAAAAGGCTTACCGAACTATACGACAGAGCTAGAATATATTTGAAACGTGAAGATCTTTGCCATACCGGAGCTCACAAATTGAATAATGCTTTGGGACAAATTTTACTAGCAAAAAAATTAGGTAAGAAAAGAATAATTGCAGAAACCGGAGCCGGTCAGCATGGAGTAGCAACCGCAACTGTTTGCGCCAAGTTTGGTTTAGAATGCATTGTCTACATGGGATCAAAAGATGTTGAACGGCAGAAATTAAATGTATTTAGAATGAAGCTAATGGGAGCTGAAGTAATTCCTGTTGAAAGCGGGAGCAAAACTCTAAAAGATGCAACAAACGAAGCAATTCGTGATTGGGTTACAAATGTTGAAACTACTCATTATATAATTGGTTCAGTTGTAGGTCCGCATCCTTACCCAATGCTGGTAAGGGATTTTCAGTCAATAATTGGAATCGAAACAAAGGACCAGATTCTCTCAAAAGAAGGTAAACTTCCCGATCACATAATTGCTTGTGTTGGCGGGGGTTCTAATGCAATTGGCATATTTTATCCTTTCATCAATGACGAAAAAGTAAAATTATATGGGGTGGAAGCAGGAGGAGAAGGAATTTCAACAGATAAGCATTGTGCTACTTTAACACTAGGCAAACAAGGTATTTTCCAAGGGATGATGACATATTTATTACAAAATGATGAAGGTCAAGTTTCTCCTGTGCATTCAATATCAGCGGGATTAGATTATCCCGGAGTTGGTCCTGAACATTCTTTGCTCAAAGATTTAGCAAGAGCAAAATATGTTTCAGTTACTGATAATGAAGCTATGAAAGCAGTTCAATTAGTTGCTGAAAAAGAAGGTATACTTTTAGCTCTTGAAACAGCTCATGCGTTTTCATACCTAGAAACTTTAATGCCTCTTACTCAGAAAAATGAAATTGTAATTGTCAATTCAAGCGGTAGAGGTGATAAGGATCTAAATACAATTATTAAAAACTTAGGTGGGAAATTCAATGTCTAAAATTAAGTCTTACATTCAATCCATAAATGACAAAAATGAAAAAGTACTTTCAGTATTTTTAACTAGTGGTTTCCCTTCTAAAAATAATTTTGTTGACAACACAATTGAAATCCTTAGTAGTGGCGCTGATATGATTGAACTTGGTTTTCCTTTCAGTGATCCCTTGGCAGATGGAACTACTATTCAAGCATCATCCCAAATTGCTTTGGAAAATGGAATTACATTAAAAGACTCTTTCTATTATGCTGAGAAGATAAAATCAAAAATTAATAAACCTATTATTGCTATGGGTTATGCAAATCCAATAATTAATTATGGTTATGAAAAATTTATTGAAGATGCGGCTAATTCAGGTATCGATGGTTTAATTGTTCCTGATGTTCCTTTAGAGGAACATGATTATTTCTTTTCGCCTCTTAGAAATGAGCTTGAAATAATCCTTTTAACAACTCCAACTTCAAATGAAGATAAAATAAAAAAGATTGATTTTAGAAGCAGTGGGTTTGTATACTGTGTTAGTGTTACAGGCACAACTGGGATTAGAAAAGATTTTTCAGCTGATGTATTTAAGAATCTTGAACGAACATATAGCTTAATAAAATCGAACAAAATGCTCATTGGCTTTGGTATTTCAACTTCTGATGATGTAAAAAAATTCTCAAATTATTGTGACGGTGTAATTGTCGGAAGTGCTGTCATTAAATCATTAATGAATGATGATTTTTCAGATACTTTAAAACTAGTATCTAATTTAAAAGAAGCTTGCAAATAAGGAGCAACGTTGTGATCTCTTAATCTTGATTGCAAAAAAAAAATAAATCAAGATTAAGAGAATAAATTAATCAGATTTATGACGGGATTTTAAATTTTCTATAATCTCACTTAATGGAATTTCTTTTTTTGCAAGCATTACAAAAAGATGATAGATCAAATCTGAGACTTCATTTACTATTTCTTCTCTATCATCATTTTTAGCTGCGATTACAGTTTCAATACTTTCTTCACCAACTTTTTGGATAATTCTATTCTCGCCTCTTTCAAAAAGTTTCGTTGTATAGGAACCGGCAGGCATTTCATTTTTTCTTTTTAAAATAAAATCATATAAATATGTTAAAAAGTCATTGTTCCCATTATCTTCAAAACAAGAATAGCTTCCTGTATGACAAGTATTACCATCGGGATTTGCATAAACTAATAAACTATCATTATCACAATCTAATTTTAATTTTACTAGATGAAGGTAATTTTCCGAAGTTTCCCCTTTTGTCCAAAGTTCATTTCTAGATCTGCTAAAAAAAGTTACAAGATTAGTTTCTATTGTTTTTTCTAATGATTCTTTATTCATAAAGCCTAGCATTAAAACAGCATTATTTTTATCATCAACAACAATTGCAGGAACCAGTCCATTCATTTTTTCAAAATCTACTGTATTTATATCAATCATAATCTGACCCTTATTTCATTTTGATTCAAATATTTTTTGAGCTCTAAAATTTCTAATTCACTAAAATGAAAGAGGCTCGCTGCTAAACAAGCGTCAACATTTGCTTTATTAAATGCATCAAGAAAATGTTCTTTGTTTCCGGCTCCTCCAGATGCTATTACCGGAATTCTTACAATTGATGTTAACTTTGCAAGGAATTCTAAATCGAATCCATCTTTCGTTCCATCTTTATCCATAGAGGTAAGGAGTATTTCACCTGCACCCAAATCTTCGCATGTTTTGCACCAATCAAATCCTTCTAAATTAGTTTTTTCTTTGCCGCCTTTTATGAAAACCGAATATTGACCATTTATTTTTTTTACATCAATAGCTGCAACTATTGCTTGACTGCCAAATCTTTTAGCTCCCTCTTCAATCAATTTTGAATTTCTAACGATTGCGCTATTTAAAGATATTTTATCAGCACCGGCTTTTATTATTGAATCCATATCTTCAAGAGTACTAATTCCACCACCAACTGTAAAAGGAATTCTAATAACTTTTGCAATACTTTTTACAAGTTCAACTAGAGTTTTTCGTTTTTCTTCTGTTGCTGTTATATCAAGAAATACTAATTCATCAGCACCTTCAAGATAATATCTCTTTGCTAGTTCAACAGCAGAGCCGGCATCACGCAGATTAACAAAATTTGTCCCTTTAACAACTCTTCCTTCTTTTATATCAAGACAAGGTATAATTCTTTTACTTAGCAAAATTACTTAGCTCCTCTAATGATATTTTGTTTTCATAAAATGCTTTTCCTACAACTGCGTATTTAACTTTATTTCTTTTAAGATTTTCCAAATCTTCAACTTTACTAATTCCACCTGAAGCAATTACATCAATTTTTGGATATTCCGAAATGATACGATTATATAAACCAAAGTTTGGTCCTTGAAGCATTCCATCCTTACTAATATCAGTGCATAGATAATTTTTTATTCCCAACCTATTCCATTTATCAATGTAATGATCAAAGGTAATATTTGAGGATTCAGTCCAGCCGCTAATTTTTATATCATTATCTAAAACATCAGCCGCAAAAATGAATTCTTCTTTTGGGAAAGATTCAATGATTTCTTTAACAATCATTTCATTCTTTACTGAAATTGAACCTAGAATAAAATAGTCTATTCCAATATTTCTCAATAAAGAAATATCTTCTATTGAACGAATTCCACCGCCGAATTCGATTTTGATATCACAAGTATCTTTAATTTTTCTTAATAAATTCAAACATGTAAAAGAGCCAAGTTTTGAAGCTTCTAAATCCACAATATGAATTCTCTTAAATCCAGCCTTGGCGAAGGTCTTAACCAAATCTATTGGATTACTTGAGTATACTTTTGATGAATTAAAATCACCTTTACTAAGCCTAACAGCTTGATTATTGATAATATCAATTGCAGGAATTACTAACATATTTCCACAAAATTTTTTAGTACTTGAAGTCCAGCTTCACCAGATTTTTCGGGGTGAAATTGAACTCCATAAAAATTATCTTTTTCAACTGCGGCTGTAAAATCAATTCCATAATTAGTTTTAGCCACTGTATACTTATTTATGGGAACATAAAAAGAATTTGCAAAATAGAAATCCTTCATACTATCAATTCCACAGAACAATTTTGTGTCCGTAACTTTTTCAACTTTATTCCAGCCCATGTGAGGAACGTTAAGATTTGTGTTATCGAATTTTTCAACAACAGAATCAATAATTCCAAGACATGCAACATCACCTTCTTTTGATTTTTCACAAAGTAGCTGCATGCCTAAACAAATTCCTAAAAAAGGTTTTTTTAATAAACGCAATAAACTAAACAGATTTAATAAATGAAGTTTATTCATTGCAAAAGAGGCTTCACCAACTCCCGGTAAAATTATTTTATCAGCATTGCAAATTTGTATTTCAGATTTTACAATTTTAAAATCAGCATTTATATCTTCAAGAGCATTGGCAACTGAAGCAATATTACCGGCACCATAATCAATTAAAGCAATCATAATAAACCTTTTGTAGTTGGAAGTCTTCTTTCACTTCTTTTATCAATTGAACAAGCTTCATTTAATGCTTTTGCAAAACATTTAAATATTGATTCAACTTTGTGATGTTCATTTTTCCCTTTCGCTCTAATATAAATATTAGATTTTGAACCAAGCGAAAATCCTTTGAAAAATTCTTCAATTAATTCAGTTGGAAGTTCGCCAATCATTTCTCTTTCAAATTTTACTTTAAAATTTAATTGTGCTCTCCCACCTAAATCTATTGCACATGCAGAAATTGAATCATCCATCGGGAGAAAAAAGCCAAATCGCTTTAGACCAAGTTTATTGCCAATAGCATCTCTAATAGCTTCGCCTAAGGCAATCCCAACGTCTTCAACAGTATGGTGTTCATCTACATGAAGATCGCCGTCGCAAACAAGCCGAACATCAATATTAGAATGCTTTGAAATCTGTTCAAGCATATGATCAAAAAAACCTATTCCGGTTTTTATTTCATATTTCCCTTTTCCATCAATGTTAACATTGAGTTTTATTTTTGTCTCGTTTGTAAATCTTTCATAACTGATTTTTCTTGAAACTAATTCTTCTACTGCTTCTTTGAGAGAATTAAATTTCCTATTCTTATCTATTAGAATTTTATCATCAATAAGATTTAGTGAAATATCATAGTCATCAATATTTTTGTCGATTCTAATTTCTTCATTATCAAGAAGGACTTTTTGATTACTGTCAAATTCACAATCGCTTGCAATTGCAAAACCTTTCTGATTCAACTTTAATAATGAGGTTAATAAATTTTGATTAATCTTATTTTTTAAATCAAATATTGTTTTTTCAATGAATATTTTTTTCATTCAATAATTCCAGTTCTTTAAAGAGTAATTTATTTTCTTCTTCATTTCCTATGGTAATTCTTATGCAGTTTTCAAGATTTAGTTGATTACTTCTATCTCTTAAAATAATTCCCTTTTTAACGAGTTCATTATAAATCATTTTTCCATTGCTGAATTTAACCAATACAAAGTTTGCATCTGATGGAAATATTTGTTCTGCAATTTTAAGTTGTTTAAGTATTTCTATCAATCGAGTTTTTTGCATATTAATTTTTCCAATAAAACTATTTCGCAAACTAAGATTGTTTAATGCCTTTAAAATTACATCCGCAGTCATTTTATTCAAATTATAAGGAGATTTTATTTTAAATAAATAATCAATTATTGACTTATCGGCAACGCAATAACCCGCTCTAATGCCAGCTAATCCCCATGCCTTTGAAAATGTTCTCATAACGACAATATTAGGTTGTTCTATTATCAATTCAATTACAGAGCCCTTTTCATTGAAATCAATATAAGCTTCGTCCACTATTAACAGACCATTTATAGATTTAGCAATTTCCAAAACATCATATTTATTTAGCAAATTTCCGGTAGGATTATTTGGTGAACAGCAAAACACTAATTTAGTATTTTCATTAAAATTACTTTGAACAGCAACAACATCAAGTTGAAAATGAGAATTGAGCGGTACATTTTTTACATCTACATTATTAATATCACATGCAACTTTATACATGCCATAAGTTGGCTCAGTAATAATGACGTTATCTTCTTTGGGTTCGCAAAATATTCTAACAAGAAGATCAATAACTTCATCCGAACCGACACCAATAAAAAGATTTTCCTTTTTTACATTTAGATAAGAACTCAACTTTTCTCTTAAAATATTTTGGTTTGGATCTGGATAACGATTTAATTCTAATTCGCTTTCGACCACACTTCCAAAACTATTCTCATTAGCGTCAAGCAATATTCCATGTAAATATCCTTGCCTCGCTGAAGTATAAGGTTTTAATTTCTTTATATTTTCTCGAACTAACGAATCAATATTCATCACAATATCCTTATTTTTACTGCGTTTGCATGAGCATCAAGTTTTTCAGTTTCTGCTAATTTTATAACTGTGTTAGAAATTTCTTTAAGTCCCTCATAAGAAAGCTTTTGAAAAGTTATAGATTTCATAAATGCTTCAACAGAAAGTCCACTATGCGATTTTGCATAACCATAAGTAGGTAATGAGTGATTGGTCCCGGAAGCATAATCTCCTACACTTTCGGGAGAATATTCTCCAATAAAAACTGATCCTGCATTTACTATTTTTTTAGTCAAAGATTCCACTTCATTACAATTTAGAATTAGATGTTCAGGTGCGTATAAATTGCTAAATAATATTGCGCTTTCAATCTCATCAAATACAATAGAAAAAGAATTTAATAGTGCCTGTTCAGCATAATTCTTTCTTTCCAATTTAGTTAATTGCTCTTGAACTGATCTTTGAACTTTTTCTAAAAGTAATTCCGATGTTGTTAATAAAACTACTTGAGAATCATTTCCGTGTTCAGCTTGAGATAATAAATCGGCGGCAATAAAATTTGGATTTGCACTTTCGTCAGCTATAATTAGTACTTCGCTTGGTCCAGCAGGCATATCTATTGCGCATCCTTCGCTATCCATCGAAACTAGCATTTTAGCAGCAGTTACATATTGATTTCCTGGACCAAATATTTTATTAACTTTTGAAATATTTTCGGTTCCATATGCCATCATTGCAATACCATGAGCACCGCCAACTTTATAAAATTCAGAAATTCCGCAAAGATTTGCAGCATATAAAATTGCCGGATGAATTTTTTCGTTTGTTGGCGAAATAGCTACAACTCTTTTGCAATCAGCTAACTGAGCAGGAATACCTAACATAAGCATTGTTGAAGGCAGAATTGCAGTTCCTCCAGGAATATATAAACCAGCATTTTCTATTGCTCTAAATTCTCTTCTACAAATAATTCCTTTCTGTGTCTCAACTTCATAGGGCTTTGGAATCTGATATTTATGAAATTCATAAATATTTTTATATGCAGATTTGATAGCAGATTTTAGCTCTTCACTAATCATTTTTTCAGAATCAATAAATTCTTGTTCGGTTACTTGTAATTCTTGAGATAAAAATTTATCAAATTCTTGAGCATAACCAACCACAGCTTTGCAACCTTCCTGCTTAACCTTTTGCAAAATTGGTTTTACAATTGCTAATGTTTGGTCTATTTTTATTGAAGGACGCTTAGTAAGTTCCTTAATTTCACTTTCTGATAATTCAGAATAATCAAATTTTTTCATGGTATTAAATTCTCAATTGGGAAAAGTAATATTCCGGATGCACCAACAGATTTAAGGTCGTCAACAATATCCCAAAACAAATCTGCAGCAATAACAGCATGAACAGCTAACATTCCTTCATCTGCTAAAGGAAGAACAGTTGGACTTTTTAATGCCGGCACAATTTCTTTAATTCTTTCTAGAGAATCAGCAGGAATATTCATCATTAAATATCTTGAAGATTTTGCTGTTAGTGATGATTCAATCCTTCTAATTAATTTATTTAATAATTCTTTTTTACTTAAATCTGCATTAATATTTTTTCGAGAAATCAAAAGCGCCTCTGAATCTATAACTTTGGTTACTTCCTTTAATTTATGAAGTTTTAGAGTATTTCCTGTAGAAACAATATCACAAATAAAATCCGCTATCCCCAATGTTGGCGCTATTTCTACAGAACCGCTAATATCGATTATTTTTGAATTAACATTATTATTTTGTAAATAATTTTTCAAAATATTAGGATAAGAAGTTGCAATTTTCTTCCCTTCAAATTGATTTACTGATGAAAAGATGAAATCATTTGGTGAAGCAATCATTAATCTGCATCGACTATATCCAAGTTTTTTAACAATTTGTACATCGGATTTTTTTTCTAGTAAAACATTTTCTCCAACAACTCCAATATCGGCAACCCCATCTTGCACGTATTCCGGAATATCATCATCTCTTAGAAATAATAAATCTAGATCAAAATTCCTTGCTGCAACTGTTAGTCTGTCAGAATAATTATCAATATCAATTCCTGAAGATCTAAGCAGATTAAGAGTTTTATCTGTGAGCCTTCCTTTTTTTTGAATTGCAAGTTTTAGATTATTTCCATTCATGATTTTCTCCATTTAAAAATAAAAAACCCCGAACAAGCCGGGGTTTATAACAATAAAATTTATATATAGAATTACCCGGCTCTTTTGGAGTTCAAATGATGACGATGTAAATGATATTTAGCCGAGAATGATTTCATAATTTTGATTACAAATATTAATTTCTATTTTGTTATTGTCAAGTTTATTTTTTATAAGGTAATCCGAAATTGTGAATTTATACTTTGTTACAGATTTACATGGGCAGTTTCAAAAGTATTTTAACCTCTTCAGATTAATTGAAGCAGAACCTCCGGATATTATCCTTTTAGGTGGAGATTTACTTCCCAGCGGAATGAATAAATTTGCTTCTTTAAATTTTCAACACACTGATTTTATAAATGGTTATTTGGTAAAACATTTTCTAGAATTAAAAGAAAAACTTGGGAATAAATTTCCAAAAATATTTTTAATTCTTGGGAATGATGATGCTAGATCAGAAGAATCTTCAATACTTGATGCAGCAATGAGCGGAGTTTGGAAATATATTCACAACCGAAAAATAACTTTTAATGGTTATCAATTTATTGGATATAATTATGTTCCTCCTACTCCCTTTCAACTAAAAGATTGGGAAAGATATGATGTTTCTCGTTTTGTAGATCCCGGATGTATTTCGCCGGAAGAAGGTTTGAGAACTGTTCCTATTTCTTCTTTTGAAGCAAAATATTCTACTATTGAAAACGACTTAGAAATATTAGCAAAAAATGTAGATATGAATAAATCTATTTTTTTATTTCACTCGCCGCCATACAAAACAAACTTGGATAGAGCTGATTTAGACGGGAAAAAGTTTGATCACGCACCTTTAGATGTTCACATTGGAAGTATTGCAATAAAAAAATTCATTGATAAATATCAGCCGCTAATAACGCTTCATGGTCATGTGCATGAATCAACTGAACTTACTGATCATTGGTTAGAAAAGATTGGCAATACTATTTCAATAAACGGAGCAGTATCAAATTCTGAGCTGTCTGTAGTTAAAATTTCGATCTCAGAAAAAATAGAAACAGAGAGAGTTCTTATTTAAACTCTTTCTTCATTTTTAATTTTTTAGATTTTTCTGAACCAGGTCTAGTGTACAATGCATAACTACCTTTTTTTTGTATATCTACATCATCTACATAATGGATATCAAGAAGCCCATCTGATTTATATCCGGTTCTTACAAAATTCATTTCACTTAAAGCACTACTCCAGCCTTGAAGCCACTGATCAAATTCATTTTTTTTCCAATTATCTTTATCAACATGAAACACAATATCAATATCGCTGCCCGGACCGGCAATTCCCTCAAAAGTACTGCCGAAAATGAACATTCCTTTAATTCCATAATTTTCACCGTCAATTCTGTTTGCTAAATGTTCTGCCATTGTTAATCGCCATTTCCAATGATCAGATTTATTATCCACAACATGATCGGTAACCACTAGTTCAGCACCGGGTTCTTTTAAAATTGCAACAGCCTCATTTATTTCAGCATTAACCAATATTTTTAAAATTTCTCCTTTGGTAGAATTAGGAACATCAATTACTTTTATTACATGCCTTAATTTTTTATAATCCGGTAAAAGTTCGTCAAAAATATTTTTAGATAAATTGAAAAACCGTGAATTAAATATAATCCCTTCGTCATCAGGGTAAAGAGGTAAATATCTAATTGACGCTTCAACTAAATCTTGGAAAAAATGGGTTCCAAATGAAAGATCGGGAACATAGTTTCCTTTTTTCTTTGCAATTTCCATAAGAACAGCCGAATTAGAGATATCGGAATAAGTAACACTTACGCCAAGTTTTATATCACCTCTGCTTCCCCATCTTCCCGGGCCCATTAAAATAAATTTTCTTCTTGGAAGCAACGAATTTAATTTACCGATTGCTCTCCCAACACGTTTCATTGAATCTATATCAGGAAGTTCTCCATATTTAACCGGATCGACATAAACTATATGAGTGATCTCAGGAACTTTTCCATTTGAAATATGCTTATTAGCCGAAAAAATAATTTTATCTTCAGGAATATTTTTAGGAATTATATCAGGAGCAAGATCGCTGCCTTTGCTTTGCGGTCTGCATTGAAGCATATAAAAATCTTTACCATCTGAGGCAAACTCAATATCCACGGGCGTTTGAAGACTATCTTGAAGAGTTTTGAGAATTTCATTCATTTTTTTTATAAAGCGAGTATTCTTTACTAACCCATCAAAAGTAACCGCATAATCTGAACCGGCTAAATCATCCATTACATTAGCTTGACGCAAGCGATGCTGATCAACTATTGAAATTATATGTTTTAGAGCTGGATAATTTTCAGCATACTCTTTAACCATTTTATCAATTTCTATAGTCTCAAACTCATTTGATTCTAAGTTTATTACATCCATTTTTTTAGGTGAATATCTTAACGAATCTTCTAAAGTCATGTTCACATTTAGATCAGGTTGACCGGGAGCAATTAAAATTGGATAGTCATCACCCACTCTATCAACAGCTCTAGTTCCTAAACCAGGAACAATTCTAACTAATCCATCATCTCTTTTTATTCTAGTTGACCATCTAAATTCATTATTGCTAAAAGCAACACCCGCATAGGAAGGGAAATAATATTTTCCAATTTTATTTCCAACAACTTCTTGAATCATAACTCCCATTTCTTCATGGAAATCTAACAGACCCCTTTCAGCTCTATATTCAATAGGATCGGGAGCAAAAGTTGATGCATAAACTTCTGCAACAGCATCTTTAAGTGCTTCTAATCTTTCACTTTTTATACCTTGATTGGCAAGGAAAAGACTTTTATATTTTCCGGAAAACGAAGCACCCATTTGATCTTCAAGTAGTGAAGAACTTCTTACAATTAAAGGAGTTTCTTCAAAATCATCTAAAGCTGCCGATAATCCTTTTTCAATTTCGGGAGGGAATTCCGAATTCTTGAACAACTGTACCAATAAGGGATATTCTAATTTCAATTCATCTGCTTCTTTATATTTTTGTTCCAATACTTCTTCTAAATTATTGTAACGCATAAAAGAAAGAACACAATCAGAAGCAACAAACCATGTTTTTGGAATTTTAATATTTCTAAGTATTTCAACTTCTTCAGCACGTTTTTCTAAAATATTTGATGCAATAAAAACGCCCGAACTTTTGCCACCAAGTTTACCTTGGCTAGTTGGTTGATAAATCATTTTATCAATCAACTTATAAAAATCTGTTAGTTTTACAAATTCCTTTGCTATACCTATGTAGTTTAGATCTTCAGTAAAAAATCTTCTTACCAGAGAAACTCTTAATCCTTTTATCATGGAAGGAGAAAGTTCAAATTTTTCAGGGGCAAGATGATAATACTTTCTAATTGCATCGCTAATTTCGGCGAGTGTGGATTCACGAGCTTCAAGCACTCTTACTAAAGGAATTGATTTATCTTCTTGCATCCATTTCTGAATTTTTAGAAGAATATCATCGCCCTCAAAATTTTCGTTTGAAAGTCTTAGAATTGCGTTAATGTATTCATCATAATTATTAATTATTTTTTTCTTTAAAGGTCTGTTTTCGTCCGCATGAACTCTTTCATCGCCGGATTTAACAGATATTGAAGATTGGCTCATCAATATTTCAGCTTCTTCACTTCCCTTTAGGCAGAGATTATGAAGAAGTTTTCTAAGAATGCTCATGAATAAAGTAGGATCAGTTTTCCGAATCATATCCAGAACTATTTTCCATTCTCCTGTTTCTTGCTGAATCTCCGGAAGTTTAGTATTATGAAATTTTTTGAAAATTAAATTAAGATCGTGATGAAGAATATACTGTCCAATTCTATCTGAAATCGTTTTTAATAAATTTCCTTCTTCTGAAAGAAACGCTTCTCTATCATAATCATACGGATGCGCAGTATAGGAGACTATAATTTCTCCAATTGTTTTACCTCTAACAATAATATTTTTTGACATTACTATTTTAGATTCTTCATATCCCTCTGTTTTAAAAGTTAAATCTCTTATAACAAGTTTAACTTGACAAATGTGTGGATATTGCCATCCAGGAGGAATTACTTTTATAAGAGCATTAAATACTTCTTCTATATTAGATTCATATTTATTAAGTATATTCTCAACTTTATATAAACATCTTAATTCTTTTGCTCTTTCTTCCAGGTCATGTACTATTTCACTAAACTGCTTATCTTTTTCCATGATTATGCCAAAATTATATTTATGATCTTTTTAAAATAAAAAAGTAGGCTTTCAATTTAATGAGAAACCTACTTAAATACCTACATAATGATAATTTTATACCCAGCCTCTATCTTTGCAAGCTTGAGCAACTCTTTGAATTGAAATCATATAAGCTGCGTCTCTCATGTATATATTCTTCTTTCTTGCAAGTTCGCTTACGGCTAAATATGCAGAAGTCATTTTAATATCAAGTTTACCTAATACTTCATCTTTTTCCCAGAAGTAATTCATGTTTGATTGAACTTGTTCAAAATAACTACAAGTAACGCCACCAGCATTTGCTAAAAAGTCGGGAATAACAAAAATTCCTTTTTCATGAAGAACTTTATCTGCTTCTGGAGTAGTAGGTCCGTTTGCACCTTCAGCAATAAGCTTTACAGAATCTTTTATTAATCCAACAGTTTCTTCATTAATTTGGTTTTCCAGTGCAGCAGGAATTAAAATATCAACTTCTTGTTCAATCCAAGCGCCACCATCTTCAACAGAATATCCTAATTCTAAAGCTTTGGCTTTATCGATACCACCAAATCTATCAGTTATTTTTAATAACTGGTCAATATCAATACCTTCTTTTTTGATGATGGAATAAGACTTTTGATCTTTCTGATCCCAACTAGAAACTGCAATAACTTTTCCACCAAGTTCATTATAAAGTCTAATAGCATATTGAGCAACATTACCAAATCCTTGAACAGAAGCAGTTGTATCTTCGGGTTTAATCCCCATTTCTTTAAGCGCTTCTCTAACAGTATAAATCACGCCATAACCGGTTGCTTCAGTTCTACCAAGGGATCCACCCATGCCAACTGGTTTACCTGTAATAAATCCGGGGAATTTAGCCCCGCTTATAACTTCAAATTCATCTAACATCCAAAGCATGTGCTGTGCATTAGTCATAACATCCGGAGCAGGAACATCATTCAATGGGCCAACATTTTTAGCCATTTGACGAACCCATCCGCGGCATATTTGTTCTTGTTCTTTCATACTTAAATTATGAGGATCACAAATCACTCCTCCTTTTCCGCCGCCTAAAGGAATATTTACAACAGCGCACTTCCAAGTCATCCACATTGATAAAGCTCTTACAGTATCAATTGTTTCTTGTGGGTGAAATCTGATTCCACCTTTACTTGGCCCTCTAGCATCATTATGTTGAACTCTAAAACCTTTAAATACTTTTGTAGTGCCATCATCCATTTTCACAGGGATGCTAAATGAAAATTCTCTTAATGGATCTCTTAAAATTTCTTTTGTACCTTGCTCTAATCCTAAAATATCAGCAACTTTATCAAATTGTGATTGTGCCATCGCAAATGGATTAAATGATTTACTGCTACTCATAACTCACCTCATTAGAAGTAAAAATTGATTATAAAAATTAATTCAGTTAATGTTAACCAACAGTTTATAATGTTCTTGAATTGCAAAGAACATTAAAGAATCTACATATCCTAAAATATGTATAGAGAAATATTTCCGCAAATAAAACCGTAATTCTTTTCAAAATATTAATTTTTTATTTCATTTTTGCATAGTTACTTTGCGCTTGTCAACAACTTATTTTATAATTTGATGTTCGATCTTTTGTTTATTTAGTAAGGAGAAATTGATGGATCACAAAAGAAGTTTAGCTTATTTGGAGTCTTCACCTAAAGATAAAAATTTGAGAGAAGATATTAGATTATTAGGAAAAATTCTTGGAGAAGTTTTAATTGAACAAGAAGGCAAAAATTTATTTAATATTGTTGAAAAATTACGATCGCTAACAAAGGATTTGAGAACTGTTTATAACAAAAAAAACGTCACTAAAATTGAAAAAATAATTAACTCATTATCGATTAATAACGCTTACAAAGTGGTAAGAGCTTTTTCAATTTATTTTATATTAGTGAATGCCGCAGATGAAATACAAAGACTAAAAAATGAGAATGAGAATCTTTCAAATAACAATTTTGATTTTGTTATAAAAACTTTGTTGAAAGACAAAGTATCATTAGAAAAGTTCACAGAAATTTTAAACAATATGGAAATTATTCCCGTATTTACTGCTCATCCAACCGAAGCAACTAGACAAACAATTCTTAGAAAAATTCTAAATCTTTCCAAACTATTGCTGCAAAAGGAAATTATGAAAAATGCAGAATTTGATTTTGAAGATTTCGAAAAGAAATTAAAAATTCAAATAACTTTAATCTGGCAGTCAACTGATATTCGTTTTAGTAAAATTACAGTTAGAGATGAAATTCAACGCGGACTCTTTTTCTTTAAAGATATTATTTATAATGAAATACCTGATTTGTATAAAAAATTAAACTCTGCTATTGAAAATAATTATAAAACTAAATTAACTTCTCCCCCACTCCTAAATCTTGGAAGCTGGATGGGCGGCGATCGAGACGGTCATCCTTACGTTACAACAGATTTGTCTAAAGAGACTTTGGTTTATCAAAAAAATACAATTATTGAACTCTACTTAAATGAGATGGATTTACTGTACTCTTATTTAAGTCAATCCGATAGCATTGTTAATGTTTCTTCCAAACTAAAGAACTCAATTGAAGATGATAAAAGTAAACTAAAAATAGATATTACAAATAATCTTTTGCGCGAGCCTACTGAATTGTATCGGCACAAACTAATCCTAATAGCAGAAAAATTAAAGAATACTTTATCAAACCAAAATTTCAGCTACAATAATTCGAACGAACTTATTGATGATCTTAATCTGATTGGAATAAGTCTTATTGAAAACAAAGGTGAATTCTTATTTAATGAAATTATTCTTCCGTTTATTTATAAAGTAAAAACTTTTGGTTTCCATTTTGTAAAATTAGACATACGACAAAATTCAAAAGAAATAAATTCAGCAGTAAACGAATTGATCAATATTTCCGGGGCATCTAAGAATTTTTCTAAACTTTTTGAAAATGATAAAATTGATTTACTAACAAAGGAAATTCTTAATCATCGTCCATTAACAAATAGATTTACAAAACTTTCCGAACAGACAAATAAAATTATTAATGAAATTCAATTAATAACTTTTGCTCAAGAAAACATAGCAAAAGAATCTTGTGAAGATTTTATAATTAGTAACAGCGCTAATGTTTCTGATGTTTTAGGCTTGCTTCTACTTAGCAAAGAAGCCGGCGTTTCTGAATTATCTATTGATGAAAAAATAAAATCACGATTCAATATTCTTCCTCTTTTTGAAACAATTGAAGATTTACAAAAGTCTAGTTCTATAATGCAAAGTTTATTTGAAAATGAAGCCTATAAAAATCATCTAAATTCAAGAGAAAGAATTCAAAAGGTTATGCTTGGTTATTCTGATAGTAACAAAGATGGCGGGATTGTAACTTCTAATTATGAATTGTACAAAGCTCAAGAAAATATTTCTGTATTATGCGAAAAGTATAAAATTGAACTGGTACTTTTCCATGGAAGAGGTGGAAGTATCAGCCGCGGAGGCGGTCCTCTGCACAAATCTATTCTAGCTCAGCCGGAAGCATCAATAAAAGGAAAAATTAAAATTACCGAACAAGGTGAAATGATTTCTTCAAAATATCTTGTTCCTCAAATAGCAAATAGAAGTTTAGAATTAATTACATCTGCAGTAATTTTAGCAAGCACAAAAAATCAGAAAGACGAATCTTTTGATATGGATTTTGAAAAACATTTATCAAAAATATCATCTGAATCATTTGCCATTTATAGAGAATTAGTTTCTCACCCAAAATTTATAAATTATTTTAGAGACTCAACTCCAATAGATATTATTGAGAAAATAGAAATTGGATCAAGACCATCTTCCAGAAAAAAAGGAAATGACATAAAAATGCTTAGAGCTATTCCTTGGGTTTTTGCTTGGACTCAAAACAGACAAACTATTTCAGGATGGTATGGATTTGGTTCGGCAATTGAAAATCTTATTTCAAAAAATGAAATCTCTTATTCTGATTTACAAAAAATGTATAGTAGTTGGAATTTCTTTTCGGCAATGATTGAAAATATTGAAATGGTTCTTCTTAAAACTGATTTAATTATCGCTGAGAAATACTCAAAACTCTCAAGTAAAAATGAGAATATAATTTTCCAAAAAATTAAAGATGAATACTTGAAATCAGTTAAAGTAGTTTTAACAATATCTAATCAAAATTATTTAATGGATAAGAACAAATCTCTGCAAAGATCAATATTACTGCGGAATCCATATATTGATCCGATTAGTTTTATTCAATTAAAATTTTTAAGGGAATATCGAGAAGCAAAAAGCGAAAAAGCAAAAAAGGAAATTCTGCCACTTTTAAGATCAACAGTAAATGGTATTGCGGCAGGAATAAGGAATACAGGTTAATTATTTATTCTACACCAAACTTTTTTAAAAGTGTAGTGTATTTATCTTCAACTTCCGTTTTAATTGCGTCAATTTCTTTTAGAAATTTTTCTAAATTAATATTTCCGCCATGATCAAAATAATAATCTGTTAATAATTCCAAATATATTTTTGTCAGTTGAGCTATATTATCAAATGAAAGGAATGCGGTTTTATCAAGATGAAAAAGTTTTTTTTCCTCTTCAGGTCTAATCATTTCTTCGTCTTCAAGCCTAGAGTAATTTTCAACATCATCTTCAATCTGTTGATGGCGAGTCCAAAATTTAGCCATTTGAAAAATTATTGTGATAATTCTTTTTAAATCATCTGCCCTTTTATTTTTTATTTCATCAAGATGTCTCTCTCTCGATTGTAATTCTTCAGCGCTAATTTTTAAATTTTCTAACATTGATGATAAATTAACTTGAGGATTTACTTCGTCAACTAATTGCTGAAATTTAACATGAATATCTTCGTCAAAAGTAATCTGCATATCACTATAAATTCCATGAGATGTTAATACATCAAGGATCTCTATAATTTCTTCAGGATATTTCCTTTCAAGATATTCTTTTGTATAAAATAATTGGTCTTCTAATTCTTCTTCTTTAGAATCAATTACACTCATTAGGTAAGATTTGAGTCGCACTAAAATTATAAATATTTGGTTCTTTTCCATTGCTAGTAATTTTTTCTTACAAATATATAGAAGAAATAATCAATAAAGATAGTTGAACAGTTGTGGATTTTTTATTAAATGCAAAACTGTCTTCATTTTTAAAATAATTAAAGACAGTTTTGAAATGTATTTACTCGATAATTTCAAAAATCTCATCAATGGATTTCTTTTCTTTTGGTGGGATAGAAACACTTGATTTGCCAATTGCTACGCAAGCCGCAATAGAATAAGGCTCTTCAATTTTTAATATTTTTTGAAGCTCATCCCGAGCAATTAGCAAACCGGTTAACCAGCAGCTTCCATATCCAAGATCGAATGCTGATAAAATTATATGTTCGATTGCAGCACCAATTGTTTGAACATTTGGATAATTTCTTAATCGATTAATTTCATCATGTGAATATTCTGTGTTTTCCAAAATTGTATCAACTATTGCTTCATAAGGCTTATTTAAAACCACTATTAATGCCGGTGCATTTCCAAAAAATGTTGAAAATTTATCGACCGCATTTACAACATTTTCTTCCGTTTCTGTTGGAAACATTTCTCTTATTTTTTTATGAACAATTTCTGCCATATTTTTAAGTAAATTTTCATTCTTTATTGCGATAAATTTCCAAGGTTGTGAATTATTTATACTTGGCGCTAGGCTTGCTCTAATAACTAGTTCACGCAAAACATCAGTGGGTACTTCTTCTTTTTTGAATGATCTTATACTTACTCTTTTAGAAAGTACTTCTTTAAATTCCATTGCTGCCTCAATTAGATGGTTTTAATAAGACAAAGATAGCTAATTTGCTTTTAAATTTCTATTTATAGAAATTTTACAATTTTTATTTATATACAAATTTATTCAATAATGATGGTCATATTGTTAATTTCGATTCATTTATTATCCCATGAAAAAAATTTATTTCTAAACAAAAATTGTTTAGAAACATCATATAATAAACGTAACTTTGTAATTGTGCTGGATTATTAGTATAAGTTATATTATTAATTAATTTAGATTGAGTAAAAAGAAGATAATAAACTACATAAATATGCGGTTGCTTTCTTCTATAAGCTTTCCATTATTAATAGTCACTTTTTATTGAAATTAGATCTTCGCTATAATTCAGTAGTGATAAAATTACTTTGCAAATTTGTTTTAACTTTATGAGATAATTAATGAAAAAATTCTTACTTCTTCTCTGTTTTTTAATCTTCTTTTCTAGTTTATCTGCTCAACAATACGGCAAGTTAAGAGGATTTTTAACAGACTCAACTAGCAGCGAAGCGCTCGCATTTGGAAACGTTTTTATTGAAGAATTAAATATTGGCGCCTCTTCAAATAATCGTGGTTATTACATACTTAACAATATCCCGGCTAATAAAACTTATACAGTTTTATTTTCCTATATCGGTTATGAAACAAAATCCATTAACGTATTAATTGGCGCAAATAAAATCACACAAATTGATGTTGGTTTAAAACCATCAGGAGTTGAACTTCAAACAATTGAAAAAATTGGTGAAAAAGTAATTGAAAAAAATGCTACTGATTTAGGACTTGAAAGAATCAGTATTAAAAATCTTGAAACTCTTCCAAAAGGCGTAGAGACAGATGTTTTCAGATCTTTGCAATCAATTCCTGGTGTACAAACTACCGGCGATGTTTCAGCAAGATATTATGTAAGAGGCGGTGGCAGTAATCAAAACTTAGTTTTACTTAACGGTGCTACAATTTATAATCCATTTCACGCTTTAGGACTTTTCTCCGTAATTGATCCTGAAATGATAAATACAGTTGAATTTTATAAAGGCGGGTTTTCCTCAGAATATAGCGGAAGATTATCTTCAGTTATGGATATCATTACTAAAGACGGAAATAAAAATCAATTTGGGGCTACTGCGGCATCAAGTTTTCTAACCGGTAAAGCTTTAATACAAGGACCAATTCCAACCGGTTCTTTTATGATAACTGCAAGAAAAAGTTATTCGCAAGAAATCCTTAAGAAATTCTTAAACGATCAAAATGTTCCTATTGATTTTTATGACGGAAGTATTAAACTGAATATTGAAAATCCATTTATTCCAAATGGTCGTTTTCACTTTTTCGGTTTTATCAGCCGAGATGATTTAAAAAACAATAATCCATTTAAAGAAGATTTTAACTGGTCAAATAATATTTTTGGATTTCAATGGGTACAAGTTTATGATTCTCCTTTGTTTACAACATTCGGATTATCATTAAGTAATTTTACCGGAGAAGTGATTCCAAACTTAAGCAACGCAAAGCCTAGACGAAATGAAATAAAAGATTTTACTATGAATTTTGATTTCAACTATTTGTTTGATTCTAAAGATGAAATTGGTTTAGGCCTTCAATTAAAAACGATTACTTCTGAACTTTATACCGAAAATCTTCAAGGAGCTGTTTCTGACATCAATACTTTTGGAGGTCATTTTTCAATTTATGGTAAATACAAATTATTGCGCTGGGAATCCTTTGGAGCAGATATTGGAACTCGTTTAAATGTAACTTCATTTACTCCCGATGCCCAATTCACTCTTGAACCTAGAATTAGTTTGACTTATAGACCATCACCAATATTTTCAATTAAAGGTGCTTACGGAGTATATCAGCAAGAAATTACTACCGTCTCAGATGAAAACGAAGTAATTTCTCTTTTTGAACCTTGGATTGTTACTCCGGAATATCTATCTCCTTCTAAAGCAACTCATTATGTGATTGGTTTTGATTATTATCTAACAGAAAATATTTCTTTTGAAGTAGAAAGTTATTATAAGAAAATTGAAAATCTTCATGCAATTAATGAAAATAAAAGTACTACCGCAGATCCTGATTTAATCAGCGGTGAAGGCGAATCCTATGGATTTGAATTCTCAAGTAAAATGAATATAGATGCAGTTAGATTTACTACCGGATATGCACTCAGCTGGTCTTATAAAGAAGTTGAAGACTGGGTTTATTATCCTAAATACGATTCCAGACATAATCTAAATGTTACGCTAGAATATAATATGGGCGCCGGGTGGTCTGCTAGTGCAATTTTTAATTATAGAACCGGTTTACCTTTTACTGAACTCTCCGGATTTTATGATAAATATTTCTTAGATGACTTTTTTAGTACCTGGGAAAAGTTAGGATATTATGCACCTTTTACAATTCTAGGCGACAGAAATTTAGGAAGACTTCCGGATTACCACCGTTTAGATTTAAGTTTATCAAAAGCCCTAGAAATTGGATTTGCTAAATTTACGTTTGATGTAAGCATTGTTAACGTATATAACAGAAAAAACATATTTTACTTTAAACGAGATACCGGCGAAAAAGTTAATATGCTTCCATTTATGCCAACTGCAACTATAAAAGTAGAAATTTAATTATGAAAAAAATATTCGTTATATCATTACTCGCAATAATTTATTTATTAGGATGCGAAGAAAGTTTTAGCCCTGTTGGTGAACCAAGAGAAAAATTCGTATTCTATTCCGTTCTTAATGCAGATACTAGTTACCAGACAGCTGTAATTTCTAAAAGTTATGTTGGTGATGGAATTGATCCTTTAAGCAACACAACAGACCCTTCAATTGAAGGTGCAGATGTAAGATTATGGGATGGAAATAATGTTTATTTTCTAAAGGATTCATCAATTGAAAGTTCTGATCAATCTAGGTACAACTCACCTTTTAAATATTATTATCTAAAAGATTACCGACCTATTTATAATTCTGATATTAGTATTGAAGTTCTTTTGCCTAATGGGAAAAGAATTAGATCTGAATCAAAAGTTCCGGATTCAGTTTCTATTTCTGCTAATTCGGACAGAGTAATTCCGGTTGATAACAGAAGTTCTAGTTCTTTTGCTTGGACTACGACTGACAAAAATGTTTGGTTTGTAACTCAGCTTACTATTACTTATTTCGAAGTTATTGATGGAAATAGAGTTCGGTTCGAAAAGAAAATTCCTCTTGATATTATTGATGTTGACGGAACAGAATTTCCAATTTATCCTAAACCAACTAGTCAAACCGGATTTGTGCTTAAAGATGTAGTACTAAATAAAATCATGAATAATATTTCTGAAAGTGGTTTGGAAAAACAAAATTATTGGGTTAGAAATCGAATAAAATTAGAAATTGTTGTTCTTGATAATAACCTTGCCAGTTATTATCAAAGCAACAATGATGTTCTTGATGGTTTTTCTGTTCGACTTAATCAGTCAGATTACTCAAATATTGAAAACGGAATTGGTTTATTTGCATCATTTGTTAAACAAACAACAGAGTTGCGTTTGAGAGCAGATTATATAGAATCGTTTGGTTATACGGAAACCAGTTTTTAATTTTATGCGAAAATTATTTCTTATAACATTTTTTGTCTTTCTAATAATTGGCTGCAATGACAATTTTAGTCCCTTTGGAGATTACAAAGAAGACTACGTTCTAAGTGCAATTTTACAAGGCGATTCATTAGTACAAACTGTAACAATTTCTGAAAATTATATTGATACTGATTTTTCAAATATAAAAATGAACAGAAATTTATGGGTTAAAGATGCGATAATAACTTTATCCTATGATGAAGAAGCTTTTATATTTAATCAGCTTGGGAATGATATTGTAAAATATGAAATCAATAATTTTACTGTCCCAATTGATAAAGTAATAAAAATCGAGGCGCTATTACCTAACGGAAGATGGGTTAGATCTTTTACAAAATCACCAAAAGAAGTTTTATTTAGAGGAAATAGTGACCAATTTATTCCACCGGATGATAATAGAAAATTTTTTAGCATAATTTGGCAGTCATTCGAAAGAGATATCGTATTTATACCGAAATTAACCATGGATTATTCAATTGATAAAAATGGAGTTTTAGAAAAGCACACAATTGAATTGCCACAAAATTTTGTTTCATCAAATGGAGAAGAAATTCCGGTTTTCCCTTCTCCAAGCAGTCAAATTGGAATTTCATTCCAAATGAAAGCACTTGATAAATCATTAAAAGATATTTATAGTAATGAAAATAACAAATCAAGTTATTTTATAAATAAGGCACTAAAATTTGAATTGATAATTTTAGATCAAAACTTATCTTCGTATTATCTAATTACTAATAATATTTTGGATAATTATTCGGTTAGATTAAATACAACAGAGTTTTCAAATATAGAAAATGGTCTTGGCATTTTTGGATCTTTTATTAAACAAGAATATTTCATGTACTTAACCGAAGAATACATTTATTCATTCGGATACAGGGTAAAAACAAATTAAAGAATAATGACTATGAAAAGAAATTTCTTAATAATTATAATTACAGCAATTTTTATATTTTCTGCTTGCGAAAAAGAAGTATCGGTAACACCTCCGGATGGACCGGCGCCGGAAGGATTTTATTATATAAATTCAAATCCGCCAGGTGCTCAAATTTGGCAGGATGGGAAATTTACCGGAAATTATACGCCGGATAGTATGGTAAATTTAGAATACAGTGCTTATGAAATTTCACTTAAAAAAGAATTTTTTAGAGATACTGTTTTTATAGTTAATGCTGATAGCGAAACACCTAATAACCTTTTCATAAATTATCTAGAAAATCCGAAAATGCTTGGGAAAATTAATTGCGAATCAAATCCAAGCGGTGCAGAAGTTTATTTAAATGATTCGGCAACAGGAAAAATTACTCCGGTTATGATAGATAATCTTGTTCCCGGCAGATATAATGTTCAATATCATTTTGCAGGATTTAGAGATAAAAGCACTCAAATTGTTGTTTCAAGTAACCGTGTTTCAACCAGCGATAGAAAAATGCAAGACACAACTCTTTGGGTTGATTATCAAGTCTCAAATTCCGGACTCGAAACAGATTATATTAATGCGGTTGAAACAGATCAAAACAATAAACTTTGGGTTGGATCGAATGGTTTTGGGCTTTATTCTTTTGATGGAACTAATTGGAATAAATATTCTCAATTAAATTCTAGAATTCCAAGCAATGTTGTTACTTCACTTGCTGTTGGATTAGATAATTCTATTTGGATAGGGACTTTGCAAGGATTGGCAAAATTTAAGAATAACATTTGGACTGTTTTTAATATCTATAACTCCAGACTTCCAAACAACAAAATAGAAGACATAGAAATTGATTTAGAAGGTGATGTTTGGATTGCTACAGAAAGAGGCGTTGCAAGAATTTCAAATGATAAATGGGCTGTTTATAAACCTAATATTTATATAGACAATCTTCCATTAAGTCCGCGCGATATTGCTGTTGATCAAAATAACAACAAATGGATTGCTGATTATGAAGACGCAATTTATGAATATTCTGAAAGTCAATGGAGCAATACTTTTAATAATCCACCTCGTACACCAAAATTTTTACCAAGTAATAAACTAACTGCTGTGGCTGCTTCACCTGATGGTTCAGTTTGGTTTGGTCATTCTCCTTTCACTTATTATTTCTCATATTCTACAGTTCATGAAGCTGGAGGACTTTCAAATTTAGTTAACGGTGAATATATTACTTATACAACCGGACTTCCCTCTAATTATATTAATGTAATTCATATCTCTAAAAACAACATCAAATATGTTGGGACTGAATCCGGCGTAGTAATTTTCTTAGAATATGCCGGCAAAAAAGAATATCAAACTTTTAATTCCGCTTTAGCAAATAATTTTATAACGGATATTACTCAAGACAGCAAAGGTATTGTTTGGATGTCCACTTTTGGAGGCGGATTAGTAAAATATAAAGGCGAAATTTTTAATTAATGAATAGAATATTTTTTCTCGTCTTAGTTTCAGTCTCTTTAATATTTATCAGTTGTGAAAAAGCAATTTCAACTTCACCTGATAATATTGCTCCTACAAATTCAAAAGTCACTTTGAATTCCATTCCCTCGAATATGAAAATTTTTAAAAATGGTTTTTATACCGGATTAAATACACCGGCAGAATTAAACCGTCTTGAGTATCAAGATTATTCTATAACTTTGAAAAAAGAATTGTACCGCGATTCAACTTTTTTATTAAGCATTAAAGATGATGCAGAAATCAACTTGCAAATAGATTTCCATAAAAATCCTTCGATGCTTGGGAAAATGTTATGCGAATCAATTCCCAACAATTCAAAAATTATTATTAATGATACTTTAACAAGCTTTGAAACTCCTCACACATTTACAAATTTAGTCCCCGGTGAATATAAAGTTAAATATCTCTTCCCCGATTTTATGGGATATGAAAGCAATATAATTATCAGAAGTAATTTTCAAACAAGAGTTTATATGAATCTTGTTGATACAACAACTTGGGTGCCTTACACAAGTCTTGATAATGAATTATTATATAAAAATTTAACTTCACTTAATATTGGTAAAACCGGAAATCTCCTTATTGGGACAAGTCAAAACGGACTTATAGAATTTAGTGATAATTCATTTACTAATTATAATTCAGCAAATTCTGATTTTAAAGCCGACAAAATAAGTGCAATTTTTTCTGATAATCAATTTAGCTGGGTTGCTACGGATAATGGATTATTTAAGTATGACGGAGCAAACTTTGTAAATTATAATTCTACTAATTCCCTATTGCCTTCAAATGATATTTCAACAATTAATGGTGATAATTCGGGAAATATTTGGATTGGATTTAGAGATAATGGAATTGCAAAATTTAACGGAATTACTTTTGAAATTTTTGATGAAACAAATTCAATTTCGTCCTTAAAAAATGTTTCTTCATTGTCAGTTGATAATCTAAATAATATTTGGATTGGTACTTCATCTAACGGAGTATTAAAATATGATGGCAGCAATTTTACTGAAATTACCGAATTAAATTCTCTCGGACTTGACATTCAAACTGTTGCTTCTTTTGAAAATGAAGTTTGGATAACTCATAAACCAAAGAGTGATAACATCGGAGGAATATCATATTTTAATGGAACGAACTGGCTGAATTATACTTTAGCTTTGCCCAATAATAATATTTCATATTTTCATATAGATAATGAAAACACAAAATATATTTCTACTTCTAGCGGGCTTTATATATTCAAGAATATAAGCAGTATAGAATTTTTAGATAAGAACAATACCGGAAATAATATAACTTTAATAAATGCCGCAATCACAAATTCAAAAAATGAAATTTGGATTGCAACAAATGGCAATGGACTTTTCCGATATAAAAAACCTTAATCATCAGTAGTAAGTATTACAACTGAGTTTGCAGGCAGTGTAAATTTAAATTCCCCATTTTCAGATTCAATAGTTTTACGACTTTCAGGAAATCCATTTCTGTCAATTAGTAGTCTATTATCTTCGTAAACAAATTTCTCTAAATCCGGATCATCCATAAAATCATTTTTTACATTTATATAAACCTCGAAGTCTTCATAATTAACAAAAGCGAAACTCCATTCGTTATCTTTTGTTCTGGAAGCTGCAGTTCTTAAATTAACTGATCTGGTAACAGGCAAAAATATTTCAGAATCTCTTTTAAAGTATTTTATCATCAATCCCCAAGAATAAAACCATTTTCTAAGCTCTAAATTATTCTTTTTATTTTTCCACATTCCCCATTCAAAATCTGGGTGACTATTATCATCCAACATCCAAGCTAAAACCCCATGAGCGCCCCCTTGCATTGCTTGAATGGCATAATCAACCATGAACATTCCATATTCAAATTTATCAATATTCGTATTAATAGAAGTTGACTGTCCGTCACGCATTCCCGCTTCAGAAATTATTACTTGTTTGTTCCTCCAATCAGAATCTTTCTCTTTTACATAATCAGTTAAATTTTTCACATAAGAAATAAACTCTTGATTTCTTATAAACTCATTCCATTCATATCTATGAAAGGTATAACCGCCAAATAATGAATGGAAATGATCAACAGCATTGATATGCCATTCATCAGCATGACTTTGACCGGAACCGGCAAATTTTATTTTCTTATCCAATCCCTTTATTTTCATTTCATGATAAACATTTTTTACACCTTCAGCCCATCTTCCAAAATCGCCTACTTCATAATTTGGTTCATTAACAAGCACAAAATATTTTATACAAGTATAACCTTGCTCGTTATAAAGATAATCCAAATATTTTCCTATTATTTCGGCAAATCTTTTATCATCATTTTTCTTTAGACCAACAACGTTAAGCCAGCCGGGCTCAATTCCCCACTCTGTTAAAATTACATCAACATTATTTTCTTGACAATAATCCAAATGTCTGTAAAGAGAAGTCATTTCAGGAGAATTTGGAGTATATCCTTCGCCATGTTTATAGAACCAATTAGTCTGCATCATAATTCTTACAATTGGAATTTCAAGCCAATCAAGACGTTCTCTAATTATTTCAAAATCATCTTCATTTACATCATAAGTCAAATAATTTCTACTATCCCATTCAGCTCCAAAGCCCGCAAAATTTGTTAATGTATTTGTAGATGGATCTATATTTATATTAAAAGTAACTAATTCTTTATCTGGGGTTTGAGTTTGAGTGGCGCATGCTGTAAGTAAAATTGTTAACATAATAAGATTAGAGTACTTGACTATTTTTTTCAACACACTTTCCTTTTTTAAATTAAAAGCAAAAGTAAAAAAAAAATCCTTCTTGAAGAATCCAAATCGAAAATTTAGCATCTTATTTTTTGTAAATAAAAGGAGAATGTGATGGTAGAGTTTTTAACAAAAGAAACTTTTTTAGCAAAAGTATTTGATTATGAAAATAACAAAGAGTGGAAATTTCAAGGTGAACTTCCTTGTATTATAGATTTTTATGCTGACTGGTGTAGCCCTTGTAAAATGGTAGCTCCAATTCTAGAAGAACTTGCAGTTGAATATGATGGTAAAATTAACATCTACAAGATTGACACTGAGGTTGAACAAGAATTAGCAGGAGTTTTTGGAATAAGAAGCATACCTTCTTTATTATTCTGTCCAAAAGATGAAAAACCTCAAATGGCACAAGGAGCTTTACCAAAAGATGCTTTTAAAGAAGCAATTTCATCTGTATTATTAAAAGATGTTGGCAATAATTAATTTTCTCTTATTATAGTTATCACTCTTTAAACCCGGTTTGCTGCCGGGTTTTTAATTTTAAAAGAAAATACTAACATCTATTGATATCATATTTTATTTTTGGCAAATGAAAAATGAAAAGAAGAAAGAAATTTCAGAACGAAAATTAATCTTAATAAATAATATTCTTTTTTTATTTACCGCAATTTTTCCGGCGGCAATAATATATTACTTTGTTAGTGACAGCAGCTCCAAATTGCTTCTATTTTTATTTGTAATACCCGGATTTATATACATAATTTCTCTCATAGCATGGAATATTTATAAATTGGTGACAAAGAAGAAAAGATAAATATCCTTTTTGATTTATCTTTATTCATCACATTTAAAATCTTACTATATTTGGGAACTCAAAACGGAAAGGTGCCGGAGTGGTTGAACGGGGCAGTCTCGAAAACTGTTGAACCTATTTGGGTTCCGAGGGTTCGAATCCCTCCCTTTCCGCAAATTATTTCATAGATAAGTAGTAATATTCTTATATTTGCAGTTCGTAATTTTGGATAGGTGCAGGAGTGGTTGATCTGGCTTGCCTGGAAAGCAAGTATACTCGCAAGGGTATCGAGGGTTCGAATCCCTCCCTCTCCGCTGGGGAAATTCAAAACCCGATTATAGCGATTTTAAGCCATTTTCGGGCTTTTTTATTTTTGAAACTACTGCTCAAACCGCTAAAAACCGCCCCTCCCGATACGTCTTGGACATTTTTTGGGCACTTTTTGGGCATTTTTTCTTGCGGAGAGAACTCAATTTTGGCGTCTTCCCCCGCTTTAACCACTAACATTTTTTCACCTTAATTTCTTCGATTATGGCCCCAAAAAGCTGTTTACCACGATTATTAAATCTATACTACGCTTCCTTCAAATAGTTATTCGTTGGTTAGTAGGTATGGGTATTCCAGTCATCGGGAGCATCATTACTTTGATGGCAAGTTTGGATTGTTTAGAGGGGGTAGGCTCTGACAAGTAGAGCCGTTTCCCTATTTCAAAAGCATCATTTTTCTAACTTGATTAAAATTTCCTGCAGTTATGGAATAAATGTATAAGCCACTTGGGTAATTTGATGCGTTAAAGTTTATTTTATGATTTCCCGTTTCTTTTTGTTCATTAACCAAAGTAGCCATTTCGTTACCAAGAATGTCAAATATTTTTAAAATTACATACTCATTACTCGGTACCGAGTACTCAATACTGGTTGTTGGATTAAACGGATTTGGGTAATTCTGTTTCAATGAATAACCATTGAGAAAATTATTCCTATCACTAACTGAAGTGGCGGAATCAAAATCAATCACAACCATATTCCAATATTTAAGTTCCGGCAATTTAAAACTGACTTTCCCATTTGTTTGAGTAAATTCTAAATTCTTTGGAACTCCATTATTATAATCCGGTGATGCAAGCCATACTTTATAGACTTTTGAATCAGTTTCATAATTAACTGGCACATCAACTTGTTTTTCTGGAGGTAATTGAGTTCCGAGATTATCTCTCCAATCCAAAGTTGATGCATCAGAAAAATTAATTAACTGAAATACTTTTTTATTTTGATACTTTCTTACAAAATTCCAGACACCAAAAGATCTTCCCCATTTAATAAAGTTCAAATCACTTTCAGTATTTAATTGTTCATTAATTATTTCACCATCTCCTCTCAAATAATTTTGATAGGCCACTAAAAAATCATAATAATTAACCAATCTATTTTCTAGTTCAATATTCATTTTAAGATTGTCATTTGGGAAATACTCATTTGCTAAATAATGTTCACCGAGCTCAATATGGTTTCCTCCAAAAGCAAAAATAACTGCATCGGCATATAGTACTGCAGGAGTATTTAATTCACCATTTTCTGTCATTGTTGAAAGCTCTCTGTTAACATATGCAGCTAAAGTTGTTTTTAATTGGTTGTTTGTAAGAGCATCGTTATTAAGAATGATTTGGGCAAGCTTATCAAATGTTGTATTTGGCTCCCATACTTCAGTGTATAGAAATTCCACCGGGCTTTCAGCAATATTTGATTGTGCATACTGATTTACTGCATTCATTACTAATAATTTATTTAATGAAGATTTTGCTTCGGTAAGTAAACTTTGAAATCCAAACGGAATGTTTACCCAGTTACCGGAATAATCATAGCGCGCTCCTCTATCTCCAAGTTGATCAACATGCCATCCATCAAAATCAATAGCAATAAATGCATCTTTAGTAACGTTAAGAATATGATTCTGCCATAATTCATTATTTGGATTCATTAAATAAATATCGCTTACCCAAGAATTTGGCAAATCATGAAAATCCGGATTATTGTGATTTTGATCTGAAAAAATTCTCCACTGATTTGAAACACCATCAATTTCTGCATCCTTGTAAGCACCGTAAATTAAATTATAAGCCATAGCCATCATATTTTTAGAATGTAATGAATCGACATAGTTTCTTACAGTCGGTAAATAGATTGTTCTGTTTGCAATATCTACCCAGGTAAGATCCGGATTTTCTGCAGTTCCTTTAATAGGTAAATGATGCTTATAATGCCAATCATAAAATTGAATTCCATTAATATGATGTCGTTTCAATTTGTTAATAATTGCACCAATTTTTGTTGGACTAGTAGGGCTGAAGATTGATAAGAAACCATATCGTGGAAACTTACTCCAATCACTTGAAACATCAACCGCAATTGATTTTGAGTCCACTAAGATATTCGATTTATACAAAGAAACATTTACTAAGTATCCTTTATAATTATCTTGGGGCACATTCCATTTCCAATTTAATAACTCCGATTCGACTTGAAATTCATCAACAAATATTTTTTTATCTAAGTAATAATATTCTACAATTACATTTAGATCACTTTCAAATGAGTCAATATTTAACGTAAAGTTTACTTCGGTTCCAGGCAAATATCTTGCTTTATCCTTATCAATAGAATCAATACTAGTTGCATTAACCGACAAATAAACTATTAAAAAACTTGCTAAGTAAAAAAAATACTTAAAAATATATTTCATATTCTGTCCCTAATTATTCAATCGAGTTAGTCTTAATGATTTAATCTTGGCTTCGTTTATTTCAAAATTCATGTTTTCATTTAATTCATCAAAAATAATTTTTACCGAATTAACACCTTCAGAAAAATGATATTTTATAGAATTTGTAAATCCCCAATCATCCCAAAGTCCTTTACCACGTTGTGGAAAGACTACTGTGCCGGCTTTATTGTCATTAATCAATAAAGTTCTAATTGCACATTTATTGTCTGTATTAATAGGTCCATTACCATTTGCGTATTCAAAATCAATCAAATATTCATCTTCTTGTTTAATATCAACTTGGAATACAACTTCAATGCTTTTTGTTTTTGAAATTGTGATTGGTAAATTTTGCGTCGAGTCTTGCATGAGTATTATATTATGATTATTAGCAATTTTTGGTTCACTTAAAAATGATGAAATTCCTTCTTTATCCATAGCAACTATTTGATACTCTTTATAATCTTTATCTTCTTCGCTAATTAAGTACTCATTACTTTTTGTTGTTGATATTTTTTCACCGTTACTATAAACTAAGTAATGATCTGCATTATCAATTGAATTCCAATAAAGTCTGTTTTTAGAAATTTTCACACTTGGTGTTTCCGGCGCAAATTTTTCTTTGACTAAATTTATTTTACTTTCTAATGAATTATTTTTTAGAACAATTTTTAAATTATGATTTCCCTTTAAATTACCAGGTAAAAAATATTCGTCTTGTAATAATTCGTCTAAATAAAACTCAGCTATTTCATTTCCATGACCAATTAAAGTAATATTTAGTAATGCATCTCTATACTTAAAATTATTTAATGATCTTTTGGCTGAATATGGTTTGGGAACAAAAGGGTTAAATCGTATTCCGTCTATATCGAAATTCATTCCGAAAAAGATTCTTATAAAAGAAGACAAATTACCAGCAACACTCCATAGCTGTCTATCAGAATTTATTTCAGTTCCTATTGGACTGCCGGTTTTAGCAACCATATTCTCTTTATTTGTTAGAAATAAAGCCGCAGCTCTAAAATTTGACGCGAGAATATGCTCAACAACAGCTGTATTATTAAATTTAGCAGCCGCCCATGCAAAATATGAATTTACAAAAGGCCAGATTCCATTGTTATGATAATTAGGAATATTTGTTATCTGGGGATAAATGCAAGTTACACCATAATCTGAAATTGGAAAATTTGCTAGAACAGCTTTTGTTTTATTTAAGGGGACAATATCATAAAGCAAACATAATGAACTACCCAAAGCTTCAGTTTTATTTGAAGCCGATAAATAATTTCTACCATATAAAAACTGGCTATAAGCTTGGCTTTCTTCAAGCCATAAATAATTATTAATTCCTTTTTTAATTTGTTCTGCTTTTTTTGAATATTCATTTTTCGGTTTATCCAAAAGATTCGCCATTTCTGATACAACTGAATAAACTTGATAATGGACAGCATTTGTACCAAGAGTTTTTGAAACATAAATATCTTTAGGATCCATCCAATCAGGATAAGTCTGCTCACGCCAGTCTAAAAATGATGATTCTCCAAAAACCAATCCAGTTTTTTCATCAAAAATATTATGAAGATCCGCATCGATTGATTTTTTAATAATTGGATAAATTTGATTCAGCCAAGTAATTTCACCAGTTACTTTAAATATTTCCCAAGCGGCTAAAATCCAAACCATTCTATCGGTTGACACTGGCCAAGAACCTCCAGTTCCGGTATCTTGAATAATAATTCCATTTTTAACTTTAGCCATTAAACTCTTTTTCGAAATCTCCGGATTTAATGCGGCTAAAGAAAGAATAATGCTATAACTTATATCTCTTGTCCAAACACCATTCCATTTAGCGCCTGCCATAAAAGTTTGATCTTCTCTTATATCTAAAAGCATTTCCTCCAAGGAAAGATTATAAAGAGCTTCAAGCAATTTTGATTCATCCGAATATTTTGGTAAATCTGAAATATCTTTTTTGAGCTGCCAAATAAAATTTCCGTTTTCAAATTTTCGTGTGGCTGATTTTTTAAATTTTAAAGTTACTTCATAAATACCATCATGGTCATTATCTAACAAAGTGTTTATTGCTCCTTTTTCTTTGGTACCAAAGTTCCAATCCAGTGGATAAATACTGCCGGCAATAGTCAAGTAATCAAATTGATCTTTTAAAATCTTTGATCCTGTTTTGGTTACATAATAACCATTATTTTCAAAATTCTTAAGCACTTCAGTCATATCAACTCGAAAGGTGATTTCAATTTCTTCATTAAAATTATTATCGGTGTTAGAAAAAGCGCTGCTTTCATTCCGGTCATTTATTTCGCCAAATCTGTAAATCGGTGAGATTTGTTTTCCATTTATCGGATTTATAAATAAGCTGTGATCTAACCCGGAAAGATTTTCATTATCTCCATCATTTATGCAAAATTTAAATCTAACTTCTCTATTGATACCATCCTCAAAAGCTTCCAAATAATTTGATTCTAATTGAGTGTTTGATTTTGCAACAGCTTTGTATTCTCCATTAGTAATTGAATCTGAATAAATTGTAAATTTATTTGATTGGTAAATAATATCTTGCGGAAATAAGTTTGATAAAAATAACATTGATAAAATGAAAAGTCTCAATAACATTTCAACTCCTTCTTAGATAATTCAAAAAAATAAAAGAAATGAGAGATTCTAAATTGCAGTATCTAAATAAAATTTTTAGCAAATTTTAGATACTGCAATATTAGAACTACAAACTATTTTATTAATATCATCTTGATAGAAGAAGAAAAATCTTTTGATTCTAGGCGTGCAAAGTAAATTCCGGATGGAAGTCCTGCCCCGTTAAATGCAACTTTATGAGTACCTGCTGAAATATTATCTTCTACTAATGTTTTTATTTGGTTTCCAAGTACATCATATATTTTTATTGTAATAAAATTATCAGTCGCCAATGAATAACTAATAATTGTGCTTGGATTGAAAGGATTTGGATAATTTTGCTGCAATTCATATTTATTTGGAGTTCCCATTTCCTCATTTACATCAGTTACTATATTTTCAATTGTGTGCGGATTATCCGGAGTTGTAGCATTTCCAAAAATATTGTGCACTGTTCCGCTGAGAAGATCGCTTGTGAATTGAATCCAATGATCCTCGCCGGGATAATTTTCATTATCATTTAAACCATTGTTTGAAGGAAGATCATAATTTGCACCAAATTTATAATTAAACGCATTTATTGTTGTATATCTAGGAAATGATACAATTGTTGACCAAATATTATCTCCTGAGGTTGCATCTCCATTTGTTCCGTCATCAACCAAAAATATTGCTTTATCTTGATTTTCAGATTCCCAAGCCCAGAATAACGGACTTGCAGAACCGCAAATAAATACATTTTCTAATTCTGAAAAAGCAGCACCGTTTAGGTCAGTTGCTCCATTCATATCAACAGTAAAAGTGATTTCAGTTGATTGCTGAGTTAGTTGTGAAACATCCAATCCATTAAAAAATTGATTTGGATATGTAAAAGGATCAACAGCAAATAAATTGTTAATGTCCTCTTGAGTAATTTCGATTAATCTATGTCCGCCATCATTATCCGGAAAATCAACTTCCCAACCTTCGCCATTGATATTAAACTTGTAATGAATAACATCTCCAACTTCAGCAAGATATTTTACAACCTTTGAATAAACGAAGGGATTTAAAATTTCTGAATAACAAGTATCAGAATCGCCCCATCCATTAAAATTTCCTCTTACGGTTACATTGTCATTTGCAAAATCAAATCGGCCTGCACCCGCTTCTATTTCCATATTCACTGAAAAATAAACATCAATTAAAGTCTTGGTTCCGGCATCATTCAAAAAATAAACAACCGCTAAAGTTGAATCCGAAGAAATATTTATAACTCTATCATCCATTTCTTCCCAAACACTTTGCCCTTGTGTATTTATAAAGAAGAATTTGTATTTATTTTCTCCGGCTGGAATATCGCGAGTTAAAGTATAAATACCATCATTATCTGAATCTATCATTCCTTCTTGATCAGTCCAATCATTAAAAGTTCCTCTTAATTTTACGTCGGAAAGATTAGGATCAAAAACGCCATAATTTTTTTGAACATTCATATCAACTTGAAATGTAACCGAATAAGTTTGAGCTGAAATGTTTGTAACAATAAAAAAGAAAACAAATGCTATAATTAATTTTTTCATCTTTTTTTTCTCCACAAATTAAATTGTTATTATATCTACAATTTCTTTAATCTATTATTATGCCATGAATTTATTGCTATAAATAATCGATTTTTGAGTTAAAACAAACTACACATGAAAATCTAAAAATGTACTTTATCATTTTGATAAACTTGGTTTGATTAAAAATGATAATTTTTTCAGGAATGTGAAAATTCATATTTCTTAATATGTGAGGATGTTTTAAAAAAGAATAAAACTTAATTTTATTTCAATCCTAATTCAACGCATAGCCGATGAAAATTTGATTGTGCAATTCCTAATTTTTTTGCTGTTTCTGCATCAGATTCAGAATTATTTTTTACAAATTTTATGTACTCGGTATAAATTACTTTTTTAAATTCTTTAAGCGAGAGAATGTTTTTACTGTCAAAAACATTTTTAAAATCTTTGCTTATTTGATTTGCTTCAATTTCAAAAGTTCCAAGAGCTTTATAAATTGTTATAATATCCACAACATCAACTCTAGATAAAACAATTCTTTGTGCTACACTATTTAGTTCACGAATATTTCCTTCCCATTTATGGTTATTTAAAACACCATAAACATCTTTAAGAACTTTAGGTTTATTAATTCCGTGAGACTTTGAATATTTTTCTAAGAAAAAATCAAATAATTCTTGAATATCTTCAGTACGATCTTTTAAATTCGGAACAGAAATCGGGATTATATTTAAGCGGTAATAAAGATCTGCTCTAAACTTTTTATCATCAACTCCTTGTTTAAGATCTTTATTTGTTGCGGCAATAACACGCACATCAACAATTGATTTTCCTGTTCTACCTATTTTTTCAATTTCTCCTGCTTCAAGAACTCGCAATAATTTTGCTTGAGCGGCTAACGGCAGTTCACCAACTTCATCAAGGAAAATTGTTCCTTTATCTGCTTGTTCAAATAAACCTTTTTTATTTTTATCCGCTCCGGTAAAAGCTCCCTTTTCATAACCGAATAATTCACTTTCGATTAATTCAAAAGGAATTGAACTGCAATTTACCGTTATAAAATTCTCAAATTTTCTTTCACTTTTATAATGAAGAGCGGTTGCAACCAATTCTTTACCACTTCCGGATGGACCAGTAATCAGAACACTGGCTTTGCTTACGGCATATTTTTCAATTTCTTCCTTAAGTTCATTAATCTTTGATGAACTTCCTATTATTCTACTTTTTTCTAAAACTCTATCAACGCCAATTTGTAATTTTATGTTAGAATTTACTTTTTCTTCCTCTAAAAGTTTTTTTTCGTATGCGTTAAAAATGCTTAAAATAAAATCTGTAGGTTGATAAATATATTCTCTAATATCTGCCGGATATTTTGTGCAGTACCAAAAAGCTCCTGCTGATATTAGACTATTTGCAAAATCAAAATCTGTAATATTCATAGTCATTTTGGAAATTACTATGATCTGAATGAGTGAATTAACTTCCTTAATCCTTTTGATTAATGCTTCGCCCATAATTCCACCGGCGATTTGAAAATCCATTATTACCACATCAACTGAATTTGGATTATTTTTTAATTTTTCAATTGCAGTTCTGCCGTCAGAAACAAAATGTGATATTTCAAATTTATTTGGAATTGTTTGAAGTGTCTTTTCAACACGTATCTTATCAAACTCTTCATCCTCTATAAGCATCAGCTTAATTTTTTTCATAATTACATTCTAAAATTTTATTGTGATTGTAAACATGCAGCCATTTTGCGGTAAATTTTCTGCATCTAATTCCCAGCCGCATTTTTTTGCCATATTATATGCTATAAAACAGCCATAACCAAAATTTTTATTCACACCTCCTTTTGAAGATGTGTTTTCTAAAAATATCTTTTTTACTCCATTATTATCAATTAACAATTCTTCACTTATTCCTTTCCCATTATCTTCAATAAAAATAAATCCAATTCCTTCTTCCGGATTATATTTTGTACTTATAGTTATCAATATATTCTGTTCAGAATTATGTGTTAAACTATTTTGAATAATCGGTTCAAGAACTTCCCAAATTACAAATTCATTTACTCTTACAATCGGAAACTTATCATCAAACTTTGTTTCAATCTTAAACGCAGTTGTTCCAATTGATAAACGAAGAAACATATTATCTATAAGAAATTTTATTACTTCATTTACATTTGTATTAAAAATAGAATTACGAATTGTTGAAATCTGCGGCTCGTACCATTTCATATCATAAATTATTCTTGATATAAAATTAGAATATTTTGTAAGTCTATTTACTATTTCTAGGTTGCCTTTTAATTTCGATAAGTCTTGATTTATAAATCCAATTACTTTTTCTGCTTTATGATGTGCATGATAAATTCTTTTTGTAAAAACAAATTCTTTCTCATGATTAATTTTTTCCTTTAGGTGATCATTTTTCTCTTGAAATAACTCTTTTTGAGCTTTGTCTCTTGTAGTTACTGTATTTGATGAAATTATATACATCAAAAAAAGTCCGGTTAAAATCAAAATTGAAAATATAAATGCAATTATATCGTAGTTATAAATAAACTCTTGCGTAATGCTTGAAAAATTTGGAGTGCTTTTTACAAACATTACTCCATTTAATTCTCCATTTGGAAGAAATGGGATAAAACTGTAAAACTCTTGATCATCCGAAAAAATTGTTTTTATTGTTTGTGTACTTAGAATTTCCTCTTTTACATCTAAGAATAAACTTTCAACTTTAGAATAATCATACTGAGGTTTGGGAATATTATTCTTCCTTTCAATTAGGACCTCAAATAAAACTTCACCGTCATCAACAATTTTAAACTGATTATTTACAAGAACAAAAAGACAAATTTCTTCAATATCTTTTTCAATCGATTGTTGATTTAGTAAGATATCAAACTTTTGTATCATTTTAGTTTTTTCTGTAGGAGTTACTTCTTCATCGAGAAGAAGCGTTTCAATCAGCATTTCGAAAGAGTTAGCAGTATAATTTGCAATTCTACTTGAAGAATATTCTTGATACCATTCTTGAGTCCCAATAATGAAAGAGGAAAGTGCGCTTTTGAAAATAAAGAACATAATTATTTCAAAAGTTATTAGTAGAGTAAACAGAATTGCAATATGCTTAAGCTCAAAATTGTATTTTTTTGCTTTATTTAAGAATTTCAATTTGACATTTCCAATTGTAAAGAATTAATTTCATCTTGTGCTTTTTGCAATGCTTTTGGAACAGAGATATTTTTTGAAATTGAAAGTCTGATATATTTTGTAAGAATATCAGAAAGCAAAGTATAATTTTTATTTTGAGGTCTAAAAACTGAATCATTTAATAATTCTTTATAATAATTGATCATATCATATTTATTCACAAAATTCTCATCATAATAAAATCTCTTAAGTATTGGAAGGAATCCATTATTTTCATACATGTAAGCTTGAACTTCTTCCCTTAACCAGAACTTTAGAAAAATTGCAGCAGCTTCTTTTTTCTTGCTGTATTTTGAAATCATAAAATTCCAGCCGCCTCTTACAAATCTTTTTTCTTTACCTTCAAAGTGCGGAAGCGGAATTGAAATCATTCCATTTTTTGCTCTTTCATTTTTATTAATATAAAAAAAAGAAGAAAATGAGTTTGGCCAGCCGCGCAAAAAAGCAGATTCATTTTCGAAGAAATAAAATCCAAAATTGTTTTCTTGCAGATTAATGACATCGGAAGGAGAAATTTTGTATTTCTTTACTAAATCAACAATAAATTGAACTGCTTCAATTACTTCCGGCTTTAATAATGAATTTTCTTCATTGAATAATTTATTTTCCGATGAAAAAACTTCAATAAAACTGCACATTAACCCTTCATAATTATCTGCAGGAAAAACATAAAAAGGCTTATCATTAAAATATTCTGATTGACCAAGCTTAATAAATTCTTCCCATGTAATTGATCTTTGTAATTTTTCTACCAAACTTTCATAATTTGGATGATTTTTTAATGCTTCAGTTCGGGCGTACATCAAACCAACATCCGTAAATAATGGCATAGCAATTAAAGAGCCATTATAATTACATGAATGTAATGAAAGAGAATCAATTTCTTCTTTTTCTGATTTAGAAAAATATTCATCTAATGGCTGACTCCAATTTGAAAACCTTGGCACCCAAACTTGATCTACTGAAAAAACATCAATTTTATCACTTCTATTTCGCAAATACTTTATCAAAAGTTGCTTTCGCTCGTTCGAACTAAATTTTTCTAAAGGGAAATTAATTACTTCAACTCTATATTTTCCTTTGTATTCGGAATTAAATTTTTTGACTAATTCTTTCTGCGATTCCGAAATATTGTCTAAATATCTAATGACAATTTCGCTTTTACTTTTTTCTATTCTAACTGACGGATTAATAAAGAAATGCAATACAAACACTAAAATGAAAGAAAGCAAAAAAGCTGTATAAGCTATTTTAGGATTATAATTAAATTCCAATTATGGCACTCCAAAAGTAAATCAAATAAATTGCCTACGAAAACATAATAAATACATGAAATATAATGCCACAATTAATCATTAAAATAACATCCATATTTTTTCTAAAAACTAATTAACAAAATTGATTATTATATAAATGATAAATTCATCTTTATCAAAATGATAAATATTTTTTTGAAAATCACAAAAAGCATTTATGAAGTCAAAATAAAAAACAGTTTCAATAATAGTTTATTTTGGCACAGTAAGTGTTTATTATTTAAAATTAATTCCCAACAAAATAAAAGGAGCAAATTATGAAAATACTTTTAATAATTTTTCTTATCTCATTTGCAACTATATTAACTGCACAACCTTACTATTTGGCAGGTGATTTTCAAGGATGGAATCCTTCAAGTGTAGAAATGAATGATAGTGGTACAGACGGAGATTTGGCAGCCGGTGATGGAATATACTCACTGGAATATACTGTTACAGATGCTGGTTTTCATGGCTGGAAAGTTACAAACGGAACTTGGGATGTAACATCCCCCTCTTCAGATTCATGGTTTTCTACATCAAATGCGAATGAAAAAATATTATTTACTTTTGATACAAACGCAAAAGAAGATGGCTGGCTTCCAAATGTAAATATTGTAAATACAAATGAAGTAAAGCCGACAGAAGTAGTTGCTGTTGGCGATTGGCAGTCTGAAGTTGGGGAATCCGGCGATTGGACTAATAATAGCAATATTACAAAAATGTTAGATGATGGCCAGGGAGCTGATCTTAAAGCAGGCGACGGAATTTTCTCATATCACATTCAAGGATTACCTGTCGGTAACTATCAAGCAAAATGTGTGAAATTCGGTGAATGGAATGGTTGGGGAAATGATGGCAGAAGTCAAGATGCTAAGAATATTGAGTTCACTACAACAACGGATAATCAAGATGTGTTTGTATATGTTGATGTAAATTCAGGCCGCCTCGCTCTTACTTTAGATTTACCAATTCCGGTTGAATTAACTTTCTTTAACGCAATTTCTGTAAATCAAAATGTTAATCTTACTTGGCAGACTGCAACAGAAATTAACAATGAAAGATTTCTAATTGAAAGAAAGACGAAAACTTCCGATTATACAAATATTGCATCAATTCAAGGAAACGGGACAACTTCCCAAGTTTCTTCTTACAATTATATTGATGAAAATCTTGCTGCTGAGACTTATTTATATCGACTAAAACAAATTGACTTCGATGGAACATTCTCATATTCAGATGAAATTGAAGTTACTATTGAAATTCCTTTAGCATATAAATTATCACAGAATTATCCAAATCCTTTTAATCCTTCTACAAAAATTAGTTACTCATTAATGACCGATCAATTTGTTAGCTTAAAAGTTTATGATATAATAGGAAGTGAACTTGCTACTTTAGTAAATGGTGTGATGAAAGCTGGGAATTATGAAATAAATTTTGACGCATCAAAACTTACAAGCGGAGTTTATATTTATAAGTTGACTACTCCTAATTTTACTTCAACAAAGAAAATGATGCTGTTAAGATAACACTTCAAAATAATTTTTTAAAAAGGCTTACTAAATATTAGTAAGCCTTTTTTTTATTATTAGAAATCCCAATAAGGAAAGAGCAATCAGAAAATTTTTAAAAGTTTGATTAAGAGTTGATATTGATGAGAAATTTAAATTTTACCGCTAACTCTAATTAATTTTACAAAACATATTTATTAATCTCTGTATTGCTTTTGACTCCTTTCAAAGAATTCTCTCTCAGCATTTTTCTTAATTTCTTCTTCTCTCTGTTTGGCTATTTTATCAGTAAGATTTTTAAATTTATCCGGTTTAGAGCTTTTGTTTTGATCTGTGCTCCCCAATCCACCGGCAATTAAAGCAATGAGACCAACAATTAGAATTAAAATTGCTATTGCAATTAGTGTCCATGAAAGAATAAATACGGCAGCGGCAGTTAAAACAACCGTAATAAGACCAAGGACGAATCTCAACAATCCATTTGAAAAGCCATAATTCTTAAAGCCGGAAATAAGATCGGACAAAAGGATAAGACCAAACAAGTAGAATGAGATAGTCCAAGCCCATTGAATCCAGTCCCCTTCTAAAGGAAGCCATGAAGGTTGAGTTATATATTTAATGGATTCTACATAATAGAAATAAAGTAAAACACTCTGAAGAGTTACTAAAATGGCAATGTAAATAGGTGTAACATTAAATGCAGTCCTGAGATCACCATTAATTTCTTTAACGAACTTAGCTTCTAAGGAGGAACTTATAAAGAAAACAGAAAGAATTGCCAGTAAAGGGAGAACAATTAACAAAATCCAGAAAGTCCATTCAGTAATTTTTATTTTGTTGTACAGGAAAGAATCAATTGCCAATTGAAGTTCATTACCTTGAAATACATTTACCTTGATGTACTCTTCTTTTAATGCAAGATTAACCATACGAATATAGCCGGTGTTAAGAGAATCATTTACATAAAGCCAATTATCTTGAACCACACCGGTTAATTTAACATTGATTTCTAATCTTTTTACAACTTGAGATTGTGTGGATGGAGATTTAAAGAGATCAGTATTTTGATTTTTTACAATGTAGTAAGTTTCCTTTTGTGAAACTTCCCTTTTTGCACAAGCCGATAAAAATATAATAATAATAATTGGCAGAAGTAATTTTTTCATATTGATAGCCAAGAATATTTATAAAATTAAGAACTATTATGCATGATAATGAGCACGGAAATAGCATGCATTTTATATTATAAGAATGAAACATATAAAAGAGACAGATATTTTTGAAATAAAATTTTAACATCATTATAGGCTTTTTATTTGGCTGATAATCTCAGTGGGATTCTTCAAATTTCCAGAAAAAAATTTTATAATCAGTTTTTCATTTCCAATTAGAGCAATTCTTTCGGACTCTTTTGGGTTAAGGGGGGTATTAAAATATATTTATTTGCTGGCTAGTAGGTTCGGCCCGGAGTGGGGTTATGGAACCTAAATCCTTGATGGCAAATTTGGATTGATTGGGGGGGTAGGCTCTGCAAGCAGAGCCTTTTTTTTTCAATTTCAAAATTATACATACTAATGTAAAACCAAACTTCATATATTGAGCGACAATCACACATTTCCCTAATTACCGGATTACTTGTTTACTACAGACTGTATGATATTTTTCAACTGCACCAGCTTAAATGGCTTTCCAACTATTTGACTAACACCAAATTTTAGTTTTTTCTCTTCACTTATTTGATCGCCCCAGCCGGTTGTTAACACAATTTTTATTTTTCGGTCATATTTATCATTTATAATCTCAATTAATTCCCAGCCGTTCATTCCCGGCATTCCAATATCTGAAATAATCAGATCATACTTTCTGCTTTCTAATTTTTTCAATGCTTTTTCACCACTACCAACAACATCGCCAGTATGTCCCAGTGCAGAAATTATTTCTTCTGCAATCTCTCTTATCATTTCATCATCATCAACCCAAAGTATGCTGCATGCAGTATCATGGCTAACTAATTCAATTTCAGTATCTGTTTTAACTTGGCCAGGCAAAACTTTCGGAAAATTTATTTCAATTGTTGTTCCCTTGCCCGGTTTACTTTCTGCTACAAATATTTTTCCTTTATGCTCTTTGATTATACTGTAAGCACCGCTTAATCCAAGTCCTCGACCTAAATCAAATCCTTTTGTTGAAAAGAAAGGCTGGAAAATTCTTGTTTTGGTTTTCTCGTCCATTCCAATACCATTATCTTTAAACAGAATTCTAACTTGACCATTATCATTAATTGTTTTAATAATTATGGTGCCTCTTTTATCTATCGCTTCAACACTATTTTTAATCAGATTATAAAAAACCGATCTAACATCTCCGGCATTTCCCATGATAAATACATCATCCTCAATTTGAGTTTCAATGTTGATAATCAATCCTTTTTTCTCAGCTTTATCTTTCCACAAAGGTCTTGATTGGACTAGTACTTCACTAATAATTTGGTTTATATCTATGGTTGTAAAATCAAGTCCGGCTTTATTATTCCCGGCAAATCTTTGCAGAAGTTGAACTCTGGTAGCTGCATCTGAAGCAGCGACATTCATAGTATCAAGATACTTACGAGCGGGATTTTCTTTATCAATGTTAAGGAGTGCAAGTTCTATATTACCAAATATTGATTGCAGAGAGTTATTAAAATCATGCGCGACAGCAGAAGACATTTCACCAATGGCACTTAATCTTTGACTTTCAATCAAAGCTTCTTCGGAGCGCTTGCGCTCGGTGATGTCGGTAATAACCGGTAAAAAATACAATGGACTATTATTACTATCGCGAACTAATGAAATACTAACCTCGCCCCATTTAATGTTTCCATCTTTATGAACATACCGTTTCTGAATATTTGCTGAAGACTCTATTTTCCCTTCCATCAAAAGCTTCAACTCCGACATTCCCAATTCTTTATCTTCAGAATAAGTAATATCAGCTATTGTTTTTCCGATTAATTCATCGTTAGTGTAACCTACAAAATTGCAGAAAGCTTCATTGCATTTAATAAAACATTTGTCTAAACCCACAATTACAGAACCTAATGGGGATTTATCGAATGTACTACGAAATCGCATTTCACTTTCCCTTAAACGTTCTTCTGCTTGCTTACGCTCGTTAATGTCCTGAGCCGCTCCTCGAAGACCAACAGGTTTCCCATTTTCATCAAGAACTACTTCGCCATGGGACCACATCCATCCATTGCTTCCATCCTTTCTAACAATTTCCAGCTCAACATCGTAGGCAATTCCTGTCTCAATGGTTTTAGACACAGCCTTGGTCAATCTATTCCAACTCTGAGGGGTATAGATTTTCTGTTGTTCATTGAAAGGTGGTGGCGGAAGTGATGGGTCAAAACCATACATTTTGTAGAGTTCTTCAGACCAAGTGACTTCATTTGTAGAGATGTCCAAACGCCAACTGCCCACATGGGCAATTCGCTGTGATTCTTTTAGATCTTCCTCTTGTGCACGAAGCTTTTTCTCAGCTTGCTTGCGTTCGGAAATGTCTTGAGCAACGCCATACATTTTAACTCTTTGCCCAGAATCATTCAAAACAAAATTGCCTTTTGCTCGGATATAGCGTACCTCACTATCATTTTTCCTAACAATACGATGTTCCAGATCGTAAGGAGCGCGCCCTGCGAGTGCATCTTGAAAGGCTTTATCTACACACGGGGCATCTTCAGGATAAGCAATTGTCATCAATTCTTCACGTGTTATGCCAGACAATCTACAACCATGAATTCGTAGCCAGTTTTCAGAAAAGATCCATTGATCTTCGACTAGATCCCATTCCCATGCCCCTTGGTTAGAAATTTCTTCAGCCTGTAATAATAAAATTTCGTTCTTTTTTCTATTTTCCTCGCTCTGTCTGCGTTCTGTAATATCCTGAGTAACACCAATGGCTCTAATTACTTTACCATTTTCATCAAATATCAAATCTGCTTTTTCTCTAACCCATTTGATTTTACCGTCTGCTAAAATTCTATGTTCAATATCATAAGGTTTTCCTTCAACGGCTAATATCCACTCCTTATTCACATAATCTATGTCATTGGGATGTATCAATCCTAAAAAGAATTCGTAGTTTATTTTTGTTCCAATTTCAACGCCAAAGATTCTGTAACTTTCATCTGTCCATTCTATGCTATTATCTTTAAGATCGAGTTCCCATGTTCCTATTGATCCAATTTCTTGAGCCTTAGTAAGATAGAATTGCTGTTTATCTAATTCATTTTGAGTATTGATTCTCTCAGTAACATCTAAGATTATCCCGTCCCATAATATACTTCCATCATTTAACTTCTGAGGAGTTGATCTAACTTCAAACCATGCTCTTTTATTTTCAATAAGTATGGGGATATTATCGTAGTATGCTGTCAGTTTTTGTGCAGAATCTAAAACATTATTTTGGAAAGTGTGGAAATAATCTTTTTCCATTAACCCTAATAATTTATTAGCATCATCTATAATATCTTCTGCTTTTATTCCAAAATATTGGAGAGTTTTATGATTGATAAAAGGGCAAGAGAATTTTCCATCAGTGCTCATCTTAAACTGGAAAGTTACACCGGGCAGGTTATCTGTTAATTTTCTATATCTGTCTTCACTTGCTTTAGTTTCTTCCAATGCTTCAAAACGTTCAGTAACATCTTGATGGTTAATTACAACAAAGGAAACATCCCCGTGTTCATTTTTTATAGGGTACAATATAGTTTTTAACCAACGTGCTCTTCCCGGAAAGCCAGACTTCGTAGGATCCCATTTAAACTCCGGAAGATCAACTGTTTCACCAGCGAATGTTTTTTCAACAAAAGGTTTTATACCTAGAATTTCTACTTGAGGATCGGTTCTAACATTAAATTTTCCGACACTATCTTCTGCTTTCATTCCCCACATATTTTCATATGCAGCATTTACTTTTAGTTGAAGTCCATTCTCGTCATACACTTCATAAGCTATTGGTGATTGATCTACCAAAGCTTGATATTTATGTTCATTCTCCTTTAATGCTTTTTCCGTTTGTTTGCGTTCAGTTATATCTTGAACAATACCCGAAAGTAAATGTGATTCTCCTAAATCATTTGTAACTAGTTCTCCCGCTTCAGCCCAAACAACCCTTTCTGTGCCGTCTTTTCTAATTATTCTAAATTCTAATGGTATCGGAACTTTTTTTTCAATAACCGATAAATTGGATTGTTCGACAGCACCTCGATCATCCGGATGAATAGCTTCATTTATTATATCACTTAAACTTCCAGTAAATTCTTCTTTGTTAATACCAAATATGCGGTACATTTCTTCTGACCAATGAAGCTTATTAGTTTTTATATCCCAAGTCCAGCTTCCAATTTTAGCATGTTGTTGAGCTTTATTTAAATCTCTTTCAGACATTTTTAATTGTTCTATTGCCAAACTCTGCTCAGTTATATTCTCAATTTGAGAAATGAAATAAAGCGGCTTTTTATTTGCATCTTTTACAAGAGATACAGATAGATTTCCCCAGATAATACTTCCATTTTTGTGTACAAATCTTTTCCCCAATGTATATGATTCTATTTCACAGTTAATCATTTTATTGACATATTCTAAATCTATTTCAAGGTCTTCCGGATGAGTAAGTTCTTGGAAAGTTTTATCTAATAACTCTTCTTCCGAATATCCCAGCATTTTTGGTATAACCGGATTTACCTTTAACCATTTACCTTCTAGAGAAATTAAAGCAATACCAATTGCTGAATATTGAAATGCATTCCTAAACTTTTCTTCACTTTCAATTTGAGCAGAAAGAGCAGAATCTCTTTGTAATAGTGTAATTTTATATTCAGTTATATCCCGCCATATTGCTTGATAAGTAATTTCTCCGTTTATATTAATAACTTTTACTTTCACATGAACGTTTCTTATTTCACCAGACTTTGTCCTCTGCAGAGTTTCAAACTCACCATATCCATCTTTAAGAATTCTATAAATTTGAGTTGCTGTTTCTTCCGGAGTTTCTTTAGCTTCTATATCTCTAATACTCAGTTTTGAAAATTCTTCACGCGTATAACCTAATTGATTATGAGCTGCAGTATTAAATTCCAGAATCTTTGCTGTATTTACATCAATTATTAACACACCCTCTGGTAGCTGCTCGTGTAATATTTTTCTTCGTTCCAGCTCATTTTCTAGCGATAGTTCAGTTAGTTTCTGACTAGTTATATTATGAGCAACTCCTTCAAAAGCAACTAGCTCTCCATTATTATAGATTGGAATATTTCTCTGCTCAGTCCAGATAATACTACCATCTTTTTTAATCCATCTAAGTACAACCCTTTTATTAAAAAAGTCTTCATTACTAATTAGATTTTCTAGAATGTGTTTATCATCCGGGTGGACTATTTTAAATCCAAGTTCAGGATCGTTATAATGATCTTCCGGAGAATATCCGGTTATTTGAAGGGCAGATTGACTAACGTAAGAGAATTTCTTTATAGGTGAAATTTCATAGCGGTAAAATAATTCATAAGCAATTTCTGTAAATCTTTTAAACTGAGCATTAATCTCTGATGATTCCATATTTGAATCATTATTACCTTGAACCATGAATTCTCCATTCAATAGTTATTTTTTCTTGCAGTAATTCCCAATGAATTATAATCGTATTTTTTCTATAATATTTTAACATCTCTTTTATACGGTAATGGACTTATATAAATAGCTGCTTAAATTTCTTCTCCTAAATTTGCACGCAATTTTTCGAGGGCTAAGCGAATTGCATTTTGAATGAATGTCAAAATAAATAAACCATAATAGAGCTACAAGTATTATTTCTTAAATCAATTTAATTTTCAAACGAATGTTATGTAATATAAACCGGTTTGTAGGAGATGTGGAAGTGGGTTTTTTCGTCTAGGATTTTGAAGTTGGTATATTAGGATTAGGCTATACAATGGTTTTAGTAAAGGATCATCAGAATTAGTCAAAAGTCATTTAGTACATTTCAAAATTTCAGAAAAAAATTTTGGATTCGGTTTTTCATTTCATACTTGTGGATTAGTATGACTTTGCCGAATGCGAACTCTTTAAGAACTATCATTATTGGTAAAAAGTATAGCGTCCTAAAACAGCTCGACTCAATAGGAATAAAAATGTCAACTTATTTAAGGACGCTCAAGTTAAATCAGATTCAAATAGTATGTAAAGATTAAGTTTGTAAACTAAATTCGAAAGAAAAAGCAAAATATTTGAAATGTGACACTAATTTTCCTCTACAAATTTTGGGAATCTTAACAGCAAGTAATTAATAAACTTTTCACTAACTCCTTCACCGCGCAAATGTTCTTTAGAAATTGGAGTTTCGACCGGATTAAAGTTCGGATTTTCAATTACTTTTATTGGAAAATCGTGATGTAAAATTGCTGCTCTGCCAATTGTCACAAAATCCAGTCCGGCATTCAGAGCTTCAATTACATCTTTTCCGGAACGTATTTTTCCGGCTGCGGTCAATAAGACATTTTTCCTATCAATCTCTGTGAAATGCTGAATTAGTGATTTTGATTTGTAATTTTCATCTTCCGGAAGATTAAAGCAATCCCATAAAGACATATCAAGGAAATCGATTACATCTTCTTCAATTAATCTTTTAAAGACCGTTTTAATTTCGCCCAAATCCATTCCAAATCTTTCCGGGGAAAGTCTTACACCAATTAAAAATTTATCTCCACATTTTTCTCTAATTCCATTTACAATTTCAAACAGAAGTCTTGATCTATTTTCTAAACTTCCGCCATATAAATCTTCTCTTTTATTAATTTCTCTGCTTAAAAATTGTGTAATAATATATCCATGAGCACCATGCACTTCAACACCGTCATAACCACATTTTTGAGATCTTACTGCTGCTCCAATAAAATCATCTCTGAGTTTTTCAACTTCTTCAAGCGATAAACCCCGAGCACCGGTTTCTTTATTATCTGAAGATGAGACCGGGGCATGCTTAAGCAATTCCTTTGGAGAACGCAGACCCGCATGCTGAAGCTGAATTACCGATAAACTGCCATACTCTTTTATCTTTGAAGTTAACTTTTGATGACTCGGTATAAGTTTATCCGAAAATATTCCTAACTGTCCCCAAAATCCTTTTCCACTTTCTTGAACATGAGAAGCACACGTCATCACAATTCCAAACTGACCTTTTGCTCTCATTGTAAGCCAATTGTATTCTTCATCAGAAAGTTGTCCGTCTTCAAAACTTTGCTGATTTGTAAGGGGCGCAAGCATAAATCTATTTTTCAAAGTTATGCCGTTCTTAAATTTTATCTTCTCTGTTGGTAAATTTGCCATTATCTCAATTCCATTTATAAACTAATTTTATTTAAAGATGATTTCAATAATCCAATTAAATTACTACCAAGCATATGCTTGAGGAGCTTCACCTCCCGGTCCGGGAAATATTTCGTCAAGTTTATTGATTACTTCCTCATCTAGTTTTATGCTTGCAGCTCTTACTGCATTTTCAAGCTGCTCTATTGTTCGCGGCCCGATTATAGGTGCTGTAACAATTGGATTATGAAGCAGCCAAGCAAGCGCAACATCTCCCGGCGGATGCCCTATTTCCTTGCAAAGTTTCTCATATTTTTCTAATTGACCACGCTTCTTTTCGACTTGTTTTGCAAAATTCTCATCGGTTCGACGTCCATTTTCATATTTTTCAAGTGCGCCACCTAATAATCCACCACCTAAAGGACTCCATGGAATAAGTCCTAATCCATAATGTCTGCATGCCGGAATCACTTCAAGTTCTATTGTTCTGTTGTCTAAATGGTAAATACTTTGTTCGCTTACCAAACCCATCATTCCCCTTTTTGATGCTTCTTGACAAGCAGTTGCAATATCCCAACCGGCAAAATTACTGGAACCAACATATACTATTTTGCCTTGTGTTGACAAATTATCGAAACTTTGCCATACTTCATCCCATGGGCATTCGCGATCAATATGATGCATTTGGTATAGATCAATCCAATCTGTTTGTAATCTCGTTAAACTTCCCTCGCAATGTTTTTTAATTTTATATGCACTTAAACTTCTTCCGTCACTATTTACTTCCGGAAGATTCTTTTTCCGATCAACCGGGTTATAAACTTTTGTTGCTAATACTATTGCATCGCGCCTTCCACCCCCTTGGGCAATCCATCGCCCTATTATTTCTTCTGTATGACCGTGTTCTACAGACCAACCATAAACATCGGCTGTGTCAAAGAAGTTAATTCCCAATTCTAAAGCCCTATCCATTATTGCAAAACTATCTTTTTCGCTTGTGTGCCATCCAAAATTCATTGTTCCCAAACAAATATTACTTACAAGCACTCCATGATTTCCAAGCCTTTTGTTTTTTATTGACATAGTATTTCTCCTCAATTCATTCATTTTAATTCTTACTAAAATAATTAATATTCAAAAACAATGTTGGATTGAGTATATATTTTTTTGAAGTCTAGAATATCTCTTAAATTTTAGATTGCCCGTCTTGCTGAAGCAAAAAGTGCTTTGCAATGACTTTATATTAACTTCTTCTGGTTTTGTTCTTTTAATCCGTCCGATAAATCATGCCTGCGCTTGGCAGGCGGACGGCAATTTAAATGCTTACTCACATTTTTGTTTGACTGAAAATTATAACAAACACTTAATCTTTATATTGCAGTCGGCTTCAGCCGGCGTATTAATGAGGAAATAAAAAACTAAATGAAATTTAGTCCAAAAAAATAAACTAATTTTTCTGAATTAATATAAATTTGGATTAAAGCCCTTTTTCTGGCTTTGTTCTTTTAGTCCGTCCGATAAATCCTGCCTGCATTTTGCAAACGGACTGCAATTTAAGAGACTTTCTTTGATACCATAATAATGTGTCTTTCCGGCTTGTCTCTAGTTTATTTTAAAAGCAACATTTTACGGACTTGGGTAAAACTTCCAGCTTGAATTTTATAAATGTACAATCCACTTGCCAGATTATAAGCATTAAATTGCACTTTATATTTTCCGGCATCTTTTTGTTCGTTTACCAAGGTTGCTGTTTCGTTACCAAGAATGTCAAATATTTTCAAACTTACATACTCACTACTAGGTACTGAATACTCAATACTGGTTGTTGGATTAAACGGATTTGGATAGTTTTGTTCAAGTCTGAATTCTGTTGGTAAAATATTTTCACTATCACTTTTAACTTCTGTAACTATATTAATGGTTCCGCATATTTTCATGTTACGATGAATTGCAAACGTTGGTGTACTTGCTATTCCATTTTCAACTGCATAAGGGAAAATTCTTATCGAAAATATTTGCTGATCAGAAACAGTAACATTTAAAGATTCATTAAAATTACTAACGGCAGTATTTAAATATGCTAATGGATTTGAACCAATAAAAACGGTACTAAACCAATTATCTGTAGAATAAGCAACTTGGAAATTTAGAATATTGGTATTAAAATTTAACTGAAAATCAAAATAATCGAATGATAAGTTAGTGATAGTAAATTGGTGACCCGGGTTAGGAGACGTATTGAATTCTATGTATCTCAAAGTGTCAGGTGATCCCGAAACCCATCCATTATTCCCAACCCATAGCATTTGACCACCATTATAGCCAAATACTGACATAAACGGGAATGAACTGCCGCTACTAATAATTTCTGATTGTCCGTTTATATCACCAAGAATATATGAGACTAAATCATTTTCAACTAAATCCCAAATTATACAAGCCATTGATGAATCATAAATATTCCCGAAATCGATACCTTGAAGTTTTTCTCCTGTTGACAAGTCAATGTCATAAAAGTTTGGTTCAGTTGGAGTAGTCTGCAACCAACCTGGTTGATTTGTTTCAGATACCTGATAATTTCCAGCAGAAAGATCATTAAAACTATAGATTCCATCATTATCAGTCATAACAGTTTGAGTGGAATTTCCATTTAATTTTATTTCCCAATTAGAAATTCCTGGTTCTCCATCATCTTTAATTCCGTTCCCGTTTAGATCGTTATATTTTAGACCATTTATTGAGCCTAATTTACATTTACCAAAACTGCCGGCATTCCAAATTGAAATAATTTCGGATTGTGAAAGGGCTCGATTGAAAATTTCTAATTCATCAATCGCAATATCTCCAATGCTGTAAGTAGGAGGCAATTCACATTGACCACCTTGATTGCCTATATTATTAGGCTTGCCAATCAGCATATCTGCAGTATTATCAATATTTTGAACTTGTGTGGATGTATGATTTACTAACATTCCATCAATATAAATCAAGAGTTTGTCTTGATTCTGGTTTGACCTAACTAAACCAATATGCTGCCACTTAGAATATTCTATAGGCGCTTTAATGGTAGTAAAGAGATTTCCATCCAAAATGGTAAAAGTTAACTCTCCATTAAGAATGAATGCCCTAAAACCTGTACAATTATTAATAGAGACTTTATCAACAATTGGTAAAATATATTGTGATCCGACTACTGGATAAACCCATGCATCAATTGTAAACTCACCTTCTCCAAAATCCAATGAAGAATTATCTTCTACTTGAGCATAGTTTAACACAGCATCAGCGTAATAAAACAAAGAGCCGTCAACAATATATTTTGGATTAAGAAATTGAAGCGTGCTTCCCGGTACCGGACCAACTCCAGCCATACTGCTAATATTACCAGGTATTGGTTTTGCATGGTTTTGACCGATAATATCTACAATTGCAGTATCTCCTATAGATTCATCCATTGGATACCAAGCTACCATTCCAAAAGGGGCATCAACACATTCTGATAACGAATCAACATTGTTTCCAAAATCAAGACTATCTATCTCGGAATCTTCACCAAAAGATATCTCATAATTATTGGATGAAGATGGAAAAGTTTGATGCCATCCAGGTTTTACTATTTCCTCCAGATTGTAGGTGTAACTTGTGGATAGATTTGAAAATGAATAATCACCTTCAATATCGGTAGTATCATAAATTATATTAGTTCCTAAAGTATCTGTGAAAGAAAGTTTTATAATCCATTCCGGCATTCCAGTTTCATTTAGATCCTTAATTCCATTTCCATTGGCATCAAAAAATTTTTGTCCTTTAAGTGAACCTTTACAGTCATAAAGTGAACGGGCAACACCTCCACCTAAGGAACCTGTAAAAATATAAGAGTCGTTATAAGCAAAACTTGTAACTGTTAATCCACCACTTGGAGATAGACCTGTAGTATATGATTGCCAATTATTTCCATTATTTGACGAACGGACAAGTCCTCCATTATTTAAATTACCGGCATATATATCTGAACAAATTACTTTTAATACATGAGTTGAAGCTCCGCCGGTAACACTTATCCAATTATCGCCATTGTCACCGGTTCTATGAGTTCCGCCGCCATTGGTTCCCACAAATACATAATCAGAATTAGCTGCAAATGACATCACGCTAAGATTTGATAATCCATTATTTACTGAAATCCAGTTTTGTCCATTATCATCAGAACGGAATACTCCACTACCATTCAGTGTTCCTTCATGGTAAGTACCGGCAAAAATATAAGAATCATGTTCTATAAGAGCATAAACATAAAGCATTGTTAAACCGTTATTTATTTGATTCCAGTTATTTCCATTGTCTGATGAATAAAAGATTCCGCCGCCATTAGTTCCGGCAAAAACTTCACTCCCTCTTACCAGTAATGAGGATGAACCAACACTCATAATATTTACCCAATTATAATTGCCGTCATTTAATGCTCTAAAAACTCCGTGCCCTTTTGCTCCTAAAAATATATAATCATCATTTGCTGCAAATGCTCGAACATCAACATTAGATTCTAAGCCATTGTTAATATCGTTCCAGTTATTTCCATTGTTATAGGTTATACCAACTCTACTATTTCCATTAAAACCGGCTAAAATATTATTGTTATGATTGAATAAAACATTAATATTTCCAGATAGATTTGTCTGTGTCCACTGTCCAAAAATTGAAGTTTGAAAACCAAATAAAAGAAGAAATGTTAAGAATAAAGTAACCCAATTTTTTAATTTAGAATCTTGATTGCAATCAATACTTTTTAGCATTTGTCTTTCCTCAAAAAAGTTTAGAAATTTTTTATTGCTGATTAATTACTAGGCTGATAATTCTATTATAGATTTTCTAAAGTAGATTGGATTTAAATACTCATTTTGTTTGATTTGGAGACACTGAAATTAATTTGATGATCCAAAAAACTTCACAATTTGAGAAATTAAACTATCGTTAATTCCAATTTGGTGTCTAATTAGCAGATGGGAATATTAATTGCGGGGATTTCTGTCCTATTGGCATCTTATTGGGTTCTAAAAACCAGAATTCATTTACCGAATCTTTAAAAAATCGGAATCGTCTTGATTTTATTTTTTGCCAATTATCCTTTTTTAATTGGATTAAATATCCTGATTAGTAATTCAATTGTCAATATAAAGTATTAATGAAAACTGCTCACTCAATAAGCATTTAGTGTTATAATCAACATAATATTTTATATGCCGATTCTAAAAATTAGTGAGGATAGTATTTATTCTAAAGAAAACCAGCAGTCGAATTGATTGCTGGTTTTCTTTATTTATCTAAATTCAACTATTTTAAAAGCAACATTTTGCGGACTTGGTTAAAATTTCCGGCTTGGATTTTATAAATATATAATCCACTTGCCAGATTAGAAGCATTAAAGTTTATTTTATAATTTCCAGCATCTTTTTGTTCATTAACTAAAGTTGCTAATTCATTTCCAAGTACATCGTAAATTTTCAAACTTACATGTTCATTACTAGGTCATAAAGAGCAAAACATCGTGCACACTTTTTAGTGCAACTAAGAAAGCATAAGATCGTGCACAAACATCCCCATGAGGATGTTACCGATGTTTAGTTAATAATTATTTGCAATTCATCGTGCACTTATCAGAATAAAACTCAGTTTAAAAGAAACTTATATTCTGTTGATTGTAAATATATATTTATTAACTTCTAATAAATAGAGTGGAACCACTCTATTTTGAGTCATTGTAAGATTTTTTTTCTGTTTCCAATACGAATTTGTTAGCGGAAGTCATCAATTGAAATAAGAAAATATGCGAATAATAATTAGCAATATTAAAAAGTGAATTGATTCTTACAAAGTGGAATTATGAAATATTAATCCATTATTATTGATCCAATTGGTAAAAATGGTAATCAATTTGGTCATTCTGTTTCAATTAATAATAACCGTATTGCAGTTGGATCTCATTTATCAAATGTTGACGATATAACTCCCGGAAATGTTTTAATATTTACAAAATCAAATAATGATTGGCTACTAAGTAAAAGATTATCAAACACATTTAATGACAAGGATTATTTTGGTTACGATGTTTCACTGGCAGACAATTATCTTTTGGTTGGGGCTCCATATTACAATGTTGAAAGTGTTGGAAATGCCGGTTCAGCTTTTCTTTTTGAATTTGCAAATAATGATTGGCAAGAGTTAAAAGATATTCAATTGTTTGGTGAAAAACCGATTGATTATTTTGGTTCATCAGTTTTTATTGATTCACTTAATTTAGTTATTGGAGCAAGACTAAATGGCGATGATAAAGGAGCAGCTTATATTTCTAAATTAAGCGAAGTTACAAGTGTTGAAGAAGACATACCAGATCATTATGCACTTGAACAAAATTATCCCAATCCTTTTAACGGAATTACAAGAATATTTTACTCTATTAGAGAAACACAACAAACTAAAATAATACTATATGATATTTTAGGAAGACGAGTAAAAACATTAGTAAATGATATTAAAAATCCGGGAAGATATTTTATAGATTTTAATAGTGCAGGATTGGCAAGCGGAGTTTATTTATATAGATTAGAAGCCGGTTCATTTATCAGTACAAAGAAAATGATACTCTTGAAATAGTATCAAATGATATTAACAATAAATATTTAGAAAAATCTAAAAAAGGTTATTTCAAATTTATGAAATAACCTTTTCTATTTATCAATTCTATGTTTTTTTGATTTCCTAGAAGTTTTCTTTTCGGTAGTAGACAAAATATGAAAACTAGTACAATAACTTTGGGGCTGTTTCATCCTTTTAATTTTAAGTGTCTTTCGGGTCTTGATACGGGATCTGATTTTTATTTAGGAATAAAACGATGAAATAAAAGATTGTGCAGCGTTCTTGTTTAAGTAAACTTTTTATTCTTTTTGTGTCAGCTTATTTACGGACTATACAACTTGCAGAGTAGTTTAGATTAAAGGGGCTTCAAAAAATAGTTATTCGCTGTTTAGTAAGTATGACCACACCGGTCATGAGGAGCCACATAACTTTGTTGGCAAATTTGGATTGGTAAATTTGTTATTTCGATAGCCTAAATAATCAATTTCTTAACGAAATGAATTAAGACTTTGATTTTAAAAAACAAATCTCTAATATTTTTATTGTACATATAAAGAAATTTTCATAGTTTGCAAATAATTCAAATGGCTGAGATTGTCATGGATTACCTCATACTAGAGTATATCTTTCCGGATTCATTATTCAAATAATTTACAGACCAAATTATGCGGAAATTAAAACCAAATAAAATGGTGCTGATAATACATTTAATCATTAGAAAAGACTAATTCAAAATAAATTGAAGTATCAATTGATCGAATGTGAATTTTGTTTATGCGTTTTTAATTGAATTATTTTTCCAACTAAGTATATCAGTTGTTCGTTCCTTAAATCTGGTTTATTAATGTAGTCTGGTTAAGTGAGTTCATTATTAAAATGAGGTAGACATGTCAAAAACTATTCGGATCGGAATGTTTTTTCTTTTCATCAATTTAATATCTGTTCGAATCGCATTTGCTGATAATATAATCCCGCAGGATACCACTTACAATGGAACTTTATTTGGCCAAACCGTAATGTGGTTTGCCGTACCGGTGAATGTCGATGGAAATCTCTCCGTCACTCTTAATCCTTCGGATGGAGTCAATATGCAACTAAAGCTCTGCACTCCGGAGAAAAATGAAATTACAAGGAATGACTGCTGGGGCAATTCACTTACCCTAAATGTTAATGGCTTAAAACCAGATACTTACTACATATCCATTTGGGGATATTATGGTAATTTAGAAGGTCATGGATACACATTAACCACAGAATTTTCTATAGCGGAACTTGAAAACGATATTGAACCCAACAACAATTCGGGTGATGCAAACTCATTTCCAATAAATGGCAAGGTTACGGGTCACATTGGTTACGATGGAAGATGGGCGTCTAACCCTGCAGATGAAATTGATTGGTGGAAAATCACCACACTTGAGGATGGTATTTTAACTGTTACCATTGCGCAGGTTGATCCTGTCAATCTGCAACTCGCTATTTTTCGCCCTGACGGTTCAACGGAAATTATGCGGGCTGACACTGGTGGAGATACAACAAGACTTACTATTAATAATCTCAGGGAGGGCACATATTTCATTCGTGTTTTTAAATATGCATGGAACTTTACACCATATACGTTGGAAAACATCTTTACAACTGCCCCCGGAGCCAATGATCCGGAACCGAATAATTCTATAGAGGAGGCATCTGAGCTCACCGTTAATGTTCTCTCAAATGGTCATTTAGGCTACGATGGTTTTCGAGATAATCTTGGATTTGATTCTAATGACTGGTGGCACTTTACCCTCCAGAATACTTGTGATTTGCAACTCACGTTAACACAGATAGCCTCAGCCAATCTTAGACCATTTCTTTATAAAGAAGATGGTATCACAATCGTGAATAATGGCGGTGATACATGGGGAAATGGTTATGAAATGAATGTTCAACAAGCTTCACCGGGTAAATATTATATGAAGATTGGCACATATGGAGTGTTTGATTCCTATACTTTACTTCTTATGATTTCCAATATAACGGGAATAGAGGAAGAAACTTCAGAAATTCCAACTCAATACAATTTGATACAAAACTTTCCAAATCCATTTAATCCAAGCACTGTTATAAAATATGATATTCCAAAAAACACTTCAGTGAAGATTATACTTTATAATTCCATTGGTCAACAGATTAGAGAATTAGTTAACAAAAACCATTTTCCAGGTTATTATTCATATATAATTGATGGCACAATGCTAAGCAGTGGAGTTTATTTCTATCAAATAATAACAGATGATTTTATTGATAGCAAAAAAATGATTTTGATGAAGTAACTATAAATTTCCGCTGTGACTCAATAAAAAGTGAGCTGCAATTAGAGTTATTTATAATTATCTAATTTTTGGGATCTTTATTTATTATAGAAATAATTTGGGAGAGGCTCTGACAATCAGAGCCTTATTCCCTATTTCAATAGCATCATCTTTCGTACTTTGTTAAAACTTCCGGCTTGGATTTTATAAAAATAAATTCCGGAAGCTAAATTAACCGCATTAAATTTCACTTCATAATTCCCTGCTGATTTTTGTTCGTTTACTAATGTTGAAACTTCATTTCCGAGAATGTCATAGACTTTCAATGTAACATTCGTTTGTAAAGACGGGGCATGCCCCGTCTCTGCAGGTATTGAATATTTTATTGTGGTAATAGGATTAAATGGATTCGGGTAGTTTTGGGAAAGAGTGTAATCAGAAATAATAGATGTTTGTTTCTCATCGACACTCGTTATTTCAAGCTGATGATCTTTATAAAAAATATTAAATTTATAACCTGCAGTCCAAGTATGTAAATTATCGCCGTTATAAAATTTTTCGATTTGATTTAATTGTTCATTGGTGCCGGTTATAATCTGTCTCTGAAAAAGAACTTCCCCATCATCGGAAAAAGTGTATTGTACTATTTTCCCATCTCTTCCACATTCAAAAGCAATAAATCTGCCCGAATTATCTTTACCAAGAATTTCAAAATCTGCAGGGTGGATTCCAATATCTTTTTGAAAGAGATTCCAGTTAATTCCTCCGTCAGTAGTTATTAAATTATTCCAATATGATACTGCTATAACTCCAAACTTTTCATCAAAAAAATCAAAAGAAGCATTTCCAACAAAATTATTTAGATCGCAGATCTTTTCCCATGTTTTTGCAGAATCATGAGATACAAAAAGTCCGCTGATCGAATTTAATCCATAAAGTGAATTTGGTTCAACAAAAACAATTTTATCAAAATAATTAGCTTTTGATGATGAATCAGAATTTGAAATATTCCAAGTATTGCCTGCGTCAGTAGTGATGTAATCATAAGCTTGATACATTAAAGGATTATTAGAAATCTTCTTCTGTGCTGCATGAACCATCCCGAAATTCTCGTTAAAAAAGTAAACATCTTTAATACCGGCATCAGGATTATTTTCTAATTCTACAGAATTCCATGTTAAACCACCATCAATAGTGCTTAGTAAAGCTTCACTAAATCTGGAAATAAAACCGTGAGTTTCAGAAATCATTGCTATCGAACTTGGAATTGAAGAACTAAGATTTGACCATTCTTTCCCTCCATTAGTAGATTTGTAAAATCCATTATGACCGACAGCAAATCCAATTTCTGTATTAACAAAATCCAATTCGGTAATTCCATCAATAAAGTGATTATTAAGATCAAGCCAATTTTGACCGGCGTTTGAAGTTCTTAATAAATTATTACCGTAAACAAGTCCAACTTCATTATTTTGGAAATAGATTTTATCATACATATTCAGTTCTAAATTTGAATCACTCCAATTGCTGCCTTTGTCAATACTTAAAGATAATTTTTCATCACCAACTGCAAATATTGAATCAAGTCCAACAGCTGCAAAGTCATTAATAAACCTCATTGATGATGGAGAACTTTTCTTATTCCAATTAACGCCCCCATTTGATGTATAATAAATTGTGTCATTACCGTTAAGTAAATAGCCGATATTATTATTTATAAAATCTATTTTATCAACTAATGAATTAAATCCAATCCAAAGAGTATCCCAAGTTACTCCTTCATCATTACTTCTTAAAAGAACATTTAATGAATCGTCAATTATATCGCGCGAAGCTGCTTCCCAATAAACAGAAAGTGCAAGAATATCGCCGGAAGGAAGAAGTTCAAATTGATTTACAGTACCATAAGGATAATAGATATCACCATACAAATCATCATGAATTACATATTTAGGAAGTGAGTAAGTTGTATCCCATTGATCAAAGAAATTATTGAGCCGAAGAATATTCCCGTCGGAATCACTCTGTAATAAAACTCTTTCGTCAATGGGTAAAAAATCAACTGATCTCCAAACAGATAAATTTTCAATTCTCCAATTTTCCCCACCGTCCGAAGTTACAACAAATCCATTTATTTCAGTTGCATAGTAACTCTCCGGAAGAATAAAACCGATATTTTCATCAAGGAATTTTATTTTTTGAAATCTCTCACCTTGATATGTTTTTATTTTATTCCAGCTTATGCCTTTGTCATAAGTTTTATAAATCTCACCGCCGGAATTAATAAAAATTCCTTGTTCATCATTTATAAAACTAATGTCTGTTATTTCGTCTCCGGAAAGAGGAGGATAAATGCGTGACTGAGAGAAAAGAGTAATTGTAAGAAAAAGGAATAACGTTAAATTAATTTTCATCGTCAATTTATTTTTATTTGTAATAATTTTATTAACATTGTCAATTAATGTAATTATATAATTACATCTTCAAATATAACATTTTAATATCTTTTTAGTAATATAGATTATTTTAGAAAAGCAATAAATTTCCGTATTTTGGTAAGAAAGTCATAGAAATGAAATCTGGACATAAATAAATATTTTTTTGAGTAAAAAATTCTTTCAAAAACAAAATCGAATTTTTTGGTAATTATCATATTTGCGATATTCAAAGTTATGATGTAACATTATTTTACAAAATAAATTAAAGGATAATAAAATGAAGATTGGATTTATCGGTTTAGGCAAAATGGGCTTTAATATGGTTCAAAGATTATTGAACGACGGTCATGAAGTAGTTGTATGGAATAGAGATAAAAAACCAATTTTTGATCTTGAAAAAAAAGGAGCAATTGGGGCTTCATCATTAGAAGATTTAGTAAATAAACTCCCCGGGAAAAAAGTTATTTGGCTTATGGTTCCGGCAGGAAAGCCGGTTGATGAGAATATTTCAGAATTATCAAAACTTCTAAAAAGTAACGACATAATTATAGACGGTGGAAATTCTTTTTGGAAAGAAACAAAAGCTCGTTCAGAAAAACTTTTAGAATTGGGAATTAATTATATTGATTGCGGCACCAGCGGCGGAGTTTGGGGATTGCAAAATGGTTATTGCCTTATGTATGGCGGAAATAATGACGCGGCAAAATATGCTGAACCAATATTCAAATCTTTAGCGCCAGAAAATGGTCATGTTTATTGTGGAGAATCCGGAACCGGGCATCTTGTTAAAATGGTTCACAACGGAATTGAATACGGAATGATGCAGTCTTACGCGGAAGGATTTGAAATTCTTGAAAAATCTCCTTTCAATCTAGACTTAACAAAAATTGCCGATGCTTGGCAATATGGAAGTGTTATCCGCTCGTGGTTATTGGAGTTAGCTGTTAATGCTTTTAGAGATGATCCTAAATTTGAGAAGCTTGAAGATTACGTTCAAGACAGTGGAGAAGGACGATGGACAGTGCAAACTGCAATTGATTTTGATGTTCCCGCACATGTAATTACCGCTTCATTATTTACTAGGTTTCAATCAAGACAAGATGAATCTTATGCAATGAAAGTGCTTGCTGCTTTAAGAAATCAATTTGGCGGTCATGCAGTAAAAACAAAAGAATAAGGTGCAAAATGAATAAAAATGAAAATCAAATTTATGTAATATTTGGCGCTTCGGGTGATTTAACAAAAAGGAAATTGATCCCCGCAATATTTAATCTTTTTTCATTAAATCAACTTCCGGAGAAGTTTGCAATAATTGGTGCTTCCAGAACTGAATTTAGCGATGATGATTTCCGAAAAAATATGATTGATGCCATTAAAGAATTTGGCGAACTGAAAGATGAATCAAAAATTACAGATTTTGTAAAACATGTATTTTATGCAACTACAGAAACAGAAGAGAATTCTACTTTAGATAATTTAAAAGAGAAATTGAAAAAAATCAGAACAGAATTTTCAATTGGCGGGAATACTATTTTTTACCTTTCAACTCCGCCAAAGTTATATTCTATAATTCCGAAATTGCTTGCTGAACAAGGATTAAATGATGAAAGTGACGGTTGGAAAAGATTAATTGTTGAAAAACCTTTTGGATATGATCTTGATTCAGCATTAAAATTAAATTCTGATTTAAATGAAAATTGGAGAGAAGATCAAATTTATAGAATTGATCATTATTTGGGAAAAGAAACTGTTCAAAATCTTTTAGTCACAAGATTTTCGAATGGAATTTTTGAGCCTTTATGGAATAGAAATTTTATTCATCATATAGAAATTACTTCGGCAGAAGATATCGGAGTTGAGAAACGGGGCGGATATTATGATTCTTCCGGCGCATTGAGAGATATGATTCAAAACCATCTTCTGCAAATTGTCGGATTAATTGCAATGGAACCTCCGGCATCTCTAGAAGCAGAATCTATAAGAAGTGAGATTAAAAAAATATTTCAGGCATTAAGACCAATAGAAGAAAATGAAGTTTCAAAGTTTGCCGTAAGAGGTCAATATATTTCTTCTACTATAAAAAATGAAAAAATTAAGGGTTACCGAGAAGAAGACGGAGTTCCGGAAGAATCAAAAACTGAAACATTTGCAGCAATAAAATTTTACATCGATAACTGGCGCTGGGGTGGAATTCCATTTTATGTAAGAACGGGAAAACGTTTACCCACAAGGGTTACAGAAGCAGTGATTCATTTTAAGCCAACTCCGCACTATCTTTTTTCTCAACAAAAAGTTTGTGATTCTTGCAATCAATTAATAATTAGAATTCAACCTGATGAAGGTATTCTTTTAAAATTTGGGATGAAGATACCGGGCAATGGTTTTAATGTACAGAATGTAAATATGGATTTTCACTACTCCGATCTGTCTCATCAAAGAATTCAGCCGGCTTATGAAAGGTTAATTTTTGACAGCATGATAGGTGATAAAACTTTATTCTCGCAAGCATCTGAAGTAATGGCAGCCTGGAAATTTTTGGATCCAATATTAAAAAGCTGGAAAACAAATTCTGATATTCCTGTTTATGGTTATCCGGCTGGGACTTGGGGACCTGAACAAACCGATGATCTTATTGAAGAAAAAGAAATGACTTGGAGATATCCTTGTAAAAATTTATCAAACGACGGGAATTACTGCGAGCTTTAATTATGAAAGAAGCTAACAGAATTTATTCCTTGAGAATAAGCCGTAAAATTCTATAACTGATTTTTAACAAATTTTGATAATCAGCAAAATATTAAAGTACTTCTGTCAGCCGATTTATTAGTTCATCAATATTTGGAGGTTTTACTAAATATCCGCTTACGTTTAATGATCTTGCGGTAATAATTTCGTCTTTCTTAGAACTGGAAGAAAGAATCATAAATTTTGAGTTTGGATGAATTTCTCGTATTCTGGCTATAGCTTCAAATCCATTAATTTCTGGCATATTAATATCCATTAAAGTTATATCCGGTAAATATGATCTAAAAACTCTTATTGCATCTAAGCCATTTACAGCTTCTCTAATAATTGCTCCACGCTCTTTTAAAGGTTTTGCAATAATACTTCTCATCACTTTTGAATCATCAACTAAAAGTATTTTTTTATTCTGAAGTTTTGAAAATTCTATTTCAACAAAATTAAGTCGTAAAACTATTTTTATAATTGGAAGAACATTGGTAGCACTTAGCTTTGATTCATCCTTTACTATCATTCGAATAACGTATGCTTTAGTATTCTCTTTTTCACATTGATAATTTCTCTTTAATACAGGAGTTTTGAAATTTGCAGTTAAACCAATAGAATCCCATTCTGAAATTGTTCTTCCAACAACTACATTTAAGAATTCATTTAGTAAATCTGTAGAATCATCACATACATGAGAAAAACCATCAATACCTAATCTCCTAGCTATTGCCGATGAAAGTTTTAATGCTTCATCAACATCTCTAAAGGCAAGCATAAAATTGCCATTTATTTTACTGTCAGCATGCGTAAAATCAATGATATGTGCAAAAGGAAAAGAAGAATCTGATTCTTTGGATTGCTCAATTTTTATATCATCAACAACTAAAATGCTCATCTGTTCAACGGTTGATTTACATACTTCTGATAAAATTGTTAAACGTTTGTCAATTCCTAACAATTTTGCTCCTCCAAGAATTATTATCATTTTTATTCTCATTACTATTATAACATAATTTACAATTATGACTAAATTATTTTTATTCTTGAACCAAATAAGAGTTCATTTTTTTTACACCATTTCCATAGAAAACAGCAACAGAATTGAAATCAAGATTTTAGATTGTTCGTTGAAATATTTTTTTCAATTATATTTATGTTAAGTTTAGCTGATTAATTAAATTATTGTGTTAAAATAGATATCAATCTATAATCATCAAGTTATTTTCAAAGTAATTATTTTAGGAATTCAACAAATAAAAAAAGGTTTTTTTATGAAGAAATTTGAATACAAAATTATTGATTCGAGAGATGTTTCTACTGCCGGTCTTTTTAAAGGACGGAAACGTGAAGATTTGGACTCCTATTTATCTTCTCTTGGTTCAGAAGGTTGGGAAATTATAAATTTAGATTTTAGAGAACTTGAGGGAAGACTTGAGTTTTCCGGAATAGCAAAAAGAGAAATATTATAAAATTATTAATTAATACTATTATTTAGAAAAACTAAATAAATAGGTCTCTAAATGAAAGCAACATTGCTCGGAATATTTTTATTTATCTTTACCGTACAATTCTCTCTGGCACAAAATTCTGATTCCGAAAAAGAAGTAATTAATCTCTCCAAAGAAAAGTGGCAATGGATGGCAAATAAAAATGTTGATTCACTCGAAAATTTATTTCATGAGAAAATTGTTTTTGTCCATATGGGAGGATCTTGGGGAAAAGAGCAGGAACTTAATATCATCAAAAGCGGAGGGATTTGGTATAAAAATGCTGATATCCATGAAGTTTCTGTAAATATTATTGGAAATACTGCTATTCTGTTAAATCGGATTACATTATTGGCAGTTGTAGGAGGAAATGAAGTGACCAATCCTTTTGAGGTTACCGAAGTTTATATTAATGAAAATGGGAAATGGAAGTTAGGCTCTCTTTCATTCACAAAACTGCTTTCCCAAACTGAATAATGGGAAGAGCCTATACAATAAAATTTTTTATCAAGTGTAAATCTAAAAATTAATCGGCTTTTAAGAAGTCGATAATTACTTTTAATGAAGCATGAAAATGATTAATGAATGAATATAAATTTGGGCTAAAGCCCTTTTTTCTGGCTTTGTTCTTTTAATCCGTCCGAGAATAAATCAGACCGGAATCTCATAAAATTGAGATACCGGTATTGATTGAAAAAACCACAATCAAATCTACTTTCGTAGACAAACCGGTATGACAAATGATTTATAAGCTATTGTCGTCGGCTTCAGCCGACGAATTAATGAGAGAACAAAAAACTAAATGGACTTTAGTCCAAATAAAAAAACTTAGTTTTCTGTAAGAATATAAATGCCATTTCAAAAAAATCTCCTTAAGAATTTTTCAAAAAAACCGACTATATTAGTCTATTAATAATTTATTGCTGGCAAAATATGGTATCTAACATTCACACCTCTAAAATTGAAAAACCTACTTACGGATTTGCACATTACAAAATTTTATATGATTCAAAAGGGAAAGCTGTTGATTACCAATTCGTAAATGTAAACGATCACTTTGAATTTATTACCGGGCTGAAAAGTGAAGATATTATATCAAAAAATGTAAATCAGATTCCGCATTTATTAAACAATTCCAAATTAGATTTGAATTTAGTTTTCAAAGAAATTGCACTTACTGAAAACTCAATCAGCTTAGAACTATATTCAGAATTTAGCAAACGCTGGTATAAAGTTCAGACTTATTTTCCAAATGATGGCTATTTTTCTTCAATATTTATTGACATAACTGAAGAAAAAGAGAAAAATACTGATCTTCAAAAACTTTTTTTGTTGACTCTCGATTTGCTGTGTATTACCGATTTGGAATGCAATTTTATAAAAGTAAATAATGAGTGGGAAAAAGTTCTCGGATATTCAAAAAAAGAATTAGAAACAAGAAAATTTCTAGATTTTATTCATCCCGATGATCTTGCGGCAACTCTTGAAGCTGTTGAACAGTTGCTAAAGAGCAAAGAAATAATTGACTTCATCAATCGCTACATGGATATAAATGGGAAATATCATTATATAGAGTGGCGTGGAATTGTTGAAGATAATTTAATTTATGCTTCTGCGCGAGATATAACTTTGCGTAAAGAAACTGAAGCTAAATTGGAGCATAGCGAATTAAATTTTAGAGCACTTTTTGAAAAAGGTCCTATCGCAATTGCTTATCATAAAGTGATTAATGATGAAAAAGGGAATCCCCGTAATTACTATTTTTTAGAAGCCAACAAAACTTATCAAGAATTAACGGGAGTAAATCCGGTTGGTAAACTTGTTACTGAAGCATTTCCCGGGATTGAAAAAGATCCTTTTAACTGGATTGGAACATTTGGAGAAGTTGCAAAAACGGGAAAGGAAATTAGATTTGAACAATATTTAGAACCAAATAAAAGATGGTACGATGTAGTCGGCTATCAGTATAAACCAGATCATTTTGTTGCTGCTTTTATTGAAATTACCGACAAAAAACTTTCCGAAAAACGAACAAAATCTGAATTAATGCTTAGGAAAACTTTATTTGATTTTTCAAGAGACGGAATAGTTTTAATTGATTCAAACCATCAAATTTTTGATGCAAATCCACAATTCTGTAAAATGTTAGGATATTCAATTGATGAAATAAAAGAACTTTATACTTGGGATTATGAAACATTAGCAACTGAAGATGAGATTCGTAAGAATTTTGGAGACTTTGCAAATTTAGATACAACTTTTGAATCAATTCATAAAAGAAAAGACGGCTCTAAATATTCAGTTGAAGTAAATATTAAAGGAATTGAATGGAATGATGAAGAATTTGTTTTTTGTACTTGCCGCGATATAACAGAAAAAAAGAAAAATGAAAATGAACGTAATGAAAGAGAAAAATTTCTAAACACAGTTTTACAAACTACTTTGGATGGTTTTTGGGTCTTTGATAAATACGGCAAAATATTAGATGTTAATGAAGCTTATTGCAAAATGAGCGGTTATAATAAAGAAGAAATTCTAAATCTAACCATAAGTAAAATTGATGCTTTAGAAGATAAAAAAGATACAATCTCAAGAATTAATAGAATTATGAAAAATGGTTCGGAATTATTTGAAACAGTTCATAAGAAAAAAGATAGTTCATTATTTAGTGTTGAAATTTCTGCGACATATCTTGAAGAATCTAGAGAATTATTTGTCTGTTTTTGTAGAGATATTACCGAACGAAAAATAGCCGAAGAATTATTACGAAACAGTGAAGAAAATTTTCGCATGTTTGCGGAAAATTCATCCGATGTAATTTGGACAATGAACTCGTCGGGAAAATTTCTTTATGTTAGTCCCTCCGTTCATGCATTGCGAGGTTTTACACCCGAAGAAAACTTACAGCAAAGTTATATGGAAACATTGACGAATGAATCTATAAAAATAGCTGAGAAATTGTTTAAAGAAGCCGGTCAAGCAATTTCAAAGGGAGTAAAACTTGAGCCAATGACAATTGCTTTAGAACAAAATTGTAAAGATGGTTCTACTGTTTGGACAGAAATAAGAATTAGTGCTGTTTATGATAACAATGACAATTTCAAATATTTTCTTGGCGTAACAAGAGATATTTCCGAAAGAAAAAAAGCTGAAGAAGCTTTACGTGATAGCGAAACCAGATACCGACTTATTGCCGAAAATACTTCTGACGGAATAATTATTTTTGACGAAAAATATAGAATAAAATATGTTTCCCCTTCTTACGTAAAGCAATTGGGTTATTCTGAAGAAGAAGAATTAATGCGTGATGATAAAAACATTTATGAATTAATTCACCCCGAAGACCGTGATATTTTATTTGCAAATATTTTCAAAGCTATAGAAGAAAAGAAAACCGAATTAATCTATTCTTACCGAGCTAAGCATAAAAATGGACATTACATTTGGCGTGAGGATAATGCAAAATTTAATTATGATGAAAATGAGAACTTAATTAGCACTTATGTTATTTGCAGAGATATTTCCGAAAGAAAGATTGCCGAAAAAGCACTTGTAGAATCTCAACGTTTAGAAGCAATTGGAGAAATGTCCGCCTCAATAGCACATGATTTTAATAACTCATTACAATCCATTTTCGGAAATATTGAACTTGCACTTATTCATTTAGGGAAAGAAAATCCTTCACGTAAATATCTTGAAACAATAAGAACCTCGGCAAGCGATGCAGCCGAAAGAATAAAATTATTGCAGAGATTTGCCGGAAATTCAAATTCTGCAAAAGGATACACTAGCATAAACATTAATGAAATTATTGACGATGTAATAATTCAATCAAAACCATTATGGAAAGATAATGCTCAAAAAGCGGGAATTGAAATAAATGTAAAATCTGAACTTGGTTCCGAAATTTATGCTAATGGAAAAGCATCCGAACTACGCTCTGTTATTTTTAATCTTATCAAAAACAGTATTGAAGCAATGCCAAAAGGGGGTTTAATAAAATTACAAACTATCAATAAAAATAAATCTGTTTTAATAAGAATAACCGATAACGGAATTGGAATGGATGAAAAAACCAGATTAAGATTATTTCAGCCATTTTATTCGACCAAGGGATTTGACCAAGGAAGAGGTTTGGGATTAAGCAGTGTTTTCAGCATTATTCAAGAACATAAAGGAAAAATTGAAGTAGTTTCTACAGAACTTGGAAAAGGAACTACAATTGAAATCACTCTGCCCAAAAGTGAAAATGAAGCATCGGAACAATTAAGTGACATTTTAGAAATTAGCAGAAATACTACTCTAAAAATACTTTGGGTAGATGATGACGAAACGATAAGAGAAATTGCCTCTGAAATAATTGAAATGTTAGGTCACAAAGGAAAAGTTTTATCTAATGGCGATGCTGCTTTGAACGAACTGGAAAATAATAATTATGATATTGTAATTACCGATATTGGAATGCCCGGAATGAGCGGCTGGGATCTTGCTAAAAAGATTAGTGAAAAATATTCCGGAGAAATAAAAACAGTTTTAGCCTCCGGCTGGGGAGAACAAATTACAGAAAAAGAAAAAGAGATTCACGGAGTTTCACAAGTAATTAGTAAACCCTTTAGAATTGCTCAAATAAGCAAATTAATTAATGATATGTAAAAACGAGTCATGCCATTTTCAAACAAAACCTCCTAGGTTTTTTTGGTTGACAATACCTGTCCGCAGATTGTGTTGCAAAACCAGAAATTGTCATTGCGAATCCCCGATTTTTTGGGGTGAAGCAATCTCAAATCTAGAATATCGCTTAAATTTTAGATTGCCGCCTTGCTGAAGCAAAGCGAGGCAGGCTTCAGCAAAAAACGCTTCGCACAATGACTTTATTTTACCTATGCAATACTCTCCGCATTCAAGGCAGACCAAACAGAGATACCGGTATTGATTGTAAAAACGGCAATCAAACCGATATGACAAATGATTTATGAGCTATTTTCTGTTAAAATTCAATCCCAAATTTCTTCATTTTCCGCCATAGAGTAGTTAGATGAATATTTAAATCTTTTGCAGTCATGCTTCTATTTCCGTTATTCTTTTTCAGAGAATCTATTATTGAATTTCTTTCTAATTCTTTGATGCTTGTTAAAATATTTTTTGGATTTTCAATATTTGCTTCAAAAGAAAAACTTCTTAATCGTTTAGGTAAATGCTCAACTTGAATTATTTCGCTTGAACATAATACAAAACAATGCTCAATTACGTTTTCTAGTTCACGGATATTTCCGGGCCAATTATACTCTAAAAGAATATCAAAGGCCGAAGATGACAGATGCTTAATATTTCTTTTAAATTTTTCATTAAACTTTTCTATAAAATGGTTCACTAGAATTGGAAGATCATCTTTTCTTTCCCGCAAAGGAGGAAGAAGAATATTAATTACATTAATTCTGTAATATAAGTCCTCTCTAAATCTTAGTTCGGTAATTTCAGTTTCTAGATTTCTATTAGTTGCGGCAATAATTCTTGTGTCAATTTTAATTGATTTGTTCGAGCCCACCCTTTCAATTTCTTTAGTTTCTAAAACTCTTAATAATTTTGTTTGAATAGAAAGTGAGAGATCCCCAATTTCATCAAGAAAAAGAGTGCCTCCGTTTGAAAATTCAAATCTGCCTATTTTAGATTTGATAGCACCTGTAAAAGATCCTTTTTCATGACCAAATAATTCACTTTCAATTAAAGATTCTGCAAAAGCGCTGCAATTAACCGCCACAAAACGTCCTGTGCGTCTGGGACTATTTAAATGAATTGCACGCGCGGCTAATTCTTTTCCCGTTCCGCTTTCTCCCATTATTAATACCGAACTATCAGTATGGGAAACACTTTGAAGCACATTTATAATTTGTTTAATTTCTTTATTTTTACCAATTATATTTTCATAACTAAATTTTTCATCGAGGTGCTCGGAAAGATTTTTAATCTCGCTTATGTCAATAAATGTTTCTACCGCGCCAATTTTTTCATCTTTGTTGTTCTTTAATATTGCTGTATTTACTCTTATCGGGATTCTTCGTGCATCTTTACTTATAATTTCTAATTCAGTGCCAATTGTAGCTCTCCCCTTTTTCATTGTCTTTTCCATATGACAACCATTTCTGCAAACAGAAGAATTAAATATTTCCCAGCATTTATTTCCTAAAGCCTCGCTTTTCTTGTAACCAGTAATTTTTTCTGCTGAAGCATTGAATGATGTAATATTCCATTCATCATCAATTGTAAAAGTGCCTTCAATATTACTGTTGAAAATTGCATCAAGTTTATTTTTTTGATTTATAAGCTCCATAGTTTTCGATTCAAGTTCTTCGGTTAAACTTAACATCTCTCTTGTGTCGCGGAAAACAAAAACCGCGCTAATTACCTTTTCATTCTTAACAATCGGCGTTATTGAGGCAAGTACATTTTTGTGATTCCTCTTAATATTTTTAATATTTAGTGGAAGATTTGAAAAACTTCTGTTTTCTCTAATCGATTCATTTATAAATTTCATACCTTCGGAATCATCATCAAAAAGCAGATTGCAGTATTCACCTACAACTGAATTTTCTGCATAACCTGTTATTCTTGATGCGGCTTCATTAAACACAATGATATTTAATTCTTTGCCTATTACCGCAATTCCATCAGGAATTATTAAGGATTCCTTTCCCCTATCAATAAAATTTCTCACATCCATAATTTGCCTCATTAAACATGATTTATCAATTGCAATATTGCAATAATACTGCAAAGATGAAAGGTTATGCAATAATAGATTGCACAAATGCAATATGTGGTAATTAATTATTGCGAAATACTTCGAAAAACGAGCTTTTCATTGGGCATACAACTTGCCTATTAATAGTATTTAGAAGAGAGGAAAGTGTGTATTTTGATCCGGAATGTATTTCATGTATAATTTCTCAAGCAAATAGAAGTGCAAAATTATTTATAAACGGAAACAAAGAAGCTCATCTAAAATTACTTAAGGATGTCTGCGAAAAGGTTAAAATTATTGATCAAAATTTTACGGCTCCTCATTTCTCACTTATTATTCAAGAATTAATTGAGAAAACTACAAATACGAATGATCCCTATAAATCCATAAAAGAAAAGAATTTGAAAGATGCAAAAATGTTCATACCGGCAATGGAAAAATTAATTGAAAACGCCACTGATAAATTAGAAGCAGCTCTAAAAATTGCAATTCTTGGAAATACTATAGATGTTGGTGCAAATCCAAATTTTGATTTGGATTCTGATTTTGATCTTCTAAAATTTGCCAGCTTAAATCTCACCGAATTTGAACAGTTTAGCGAAGATATAAAAAATGCGGATTCAATCTTATATATAGGCGACAATTACGAGGAGGCTTTATTTGATAAATTCCTTCTTACGGAATTATCAAATAAAAATTTAGTATTTGCTGTTAGATCTAGACCAATTCTTAATGATATTACAATTGAAGATGCTGAGCATTTAGGAATTAATAAAATTTGTAAAGTAATTGAAAGCGGCAGTAAAATTGCCGGTACAGATATAAATAAATGCTCCCCCGAATTTCTAGAAATGTACAACAATGCAGATGTTGTAATTTCAAAAGGACAAGGAAATTTCGAGACTCTGCTTGATGAATCACGACCGATTTATTTTCTATTTAAAGTTAAATGTGAAGTTATTGCCTTAAGAAGCGGCTTAAATAAAGGGGAAGGCGCTTTGCTTTATCACCAAAATGGCAAATGGAGCAAAAATGAAAACTTATAATTTTGCAAAATTACTTTCGATTTTTCTTTGGCTTGTTGCATTTCATTCTTTTTTTGTCGGATTTGGATTGATTTTTATGCCAGGCTCTTTTATGGAATTTTTGGGTTATGGAACTTGCAAAGAGATTTTTTTTCGAGCGCAAGGTGGAGTTTTTCACATTGCCATGGCTGTAGGATATGGAATTGCCGCATTTAATTCTAAACGATTTGTGTGTCTCGTCATTTTTTCAATTATTGTAAAACTTATTGCGACAGTCTTTCTTTTCAGTTATTCCTTTTTCGTCAATTATTTGGCTGTAATTCTACTTTCCGGAATTTCGGATTTTTTAATGGGAATTCTGATTTTGATTCTTTACAAGTTATCTAAAAGCAGAAATCAATTAGAAGATAAAAATGAGAAATAAAATTCCGTCAATAGTAATAACCGGAGCAAACGGTTTTATTGGTAGAAATCTCCTTGAAAATATTCGGGATGAATTTATTGTTTTTGCAATTGCGCGAAGATCAAGAAAAGAGTCAAATATTCCTTATCATAAAAATATTCATTGGATTCAGTGCGATATTTCAAATTGGGAAACACTTAACCAAGTTATGAAATATATAAATGAACACGGTGGTGCTGATTTTGTGATTCATCTTGCCGCATTTTATGATTTTACTTATAAAGATAATCCCGAATTTCAAAGGACAAATGTTGAAGGGACTCTTAATATTTTAAAGTTTGCACAAGGAATAAGTGTAAAAAGATTCATTTTTGCCAGTTCGTTAGCTGCCTGTAATTTTCCGGAAAACGGAGAAAAAGTCACAGAAAATTCTTTGCCCGATGCAGAATTTGCTTATGCAAGAAGTAAAAAAATTGGCGAACAATATGCTCAAGAATATTCTAAATATTTTCCGGTTTCGGTTGTTAGATTTGCTGCAGTTTACAGCGATTGGTGCGAGTATGCTCCTCTTTATAAATTCCTTTCAACTTGGCTTTCTAAAAAAATAGAATCAAGAATTCTTGCCGGAAATGGTGAATCTGCAATTCCTTACATACATGTTCAAGATGTAATTTCTTTAGTCAGAATTATAATAAAAAATACAGATGATCTTCATCAATTCAGTATTTACAGCGCCAGCCCAAATGGTTCTGTCTCGCACAAAGAATTATTTAGAATTGCTACAACTTATTATTTCGGAAAAACAATCAAGCCAATTTATATACCAAAATTGATGGTTTATCCCGGGTTATTCTTCAAAATGATCTTTAAGTTTTTCCATTTTACTTGCGATGAACCTTTTGAAAAATTTTGGATGATTAAGTATATCGATAAAAAATTAGAAGCTGATTCAAGATTTACACATAAATCACTCGGTTGGAAACCTGCTGCAAGATATCATATAAACAGAAGACTTCTTTTTATTCTGGAAAAAATTAAAAGTCATCCGGATGAATGGCGATTGAAAAATGAAGCAGCATTGCATCGTGTAACCAGAAGAAATAACCTTATTATTTATGAAGCTTTAACTGAAAGGAAAGATTCAATTGTACAGATGATTATTGCTAAAGTTAATGATCCGGAAAATGATTCAAAATTCAACCGATACAAAAAACTTGATCCGAATGATTTTCAATGTTATATGAGTACGCTTTATCATTTGTTGATGGCAACGGTAAGAAACGGCGATAGAAGTCTTATGATTCAATACATTGATGATATTGCAATAAGAAGGTTTGCCGAAGGTTTTCAACCGATTGAAATTTGTGAAACACTTTCCATATTTAAAGAAATAATAATTCGCGAACTAAATAATGACAATGAATTAAAGAAAATAGAGCAAATTGTTTATGATTATATCGGTTTGACTCTTCAATTAGCCCAAGATGAAGTTGAAGACTTGTATGACAAACTTCTTCAAAAAATGCCAAAAGAAAAAATTTCAGAATCTCCATTTTTACCTGATTGTAAAGAACTACAAAAAATGATAAGACAACTAAGCGCATTTTATCAAATATCACCTGAAGAAGGAAAGTATTATGAAGATTTGCGATAAAAATAAAGGCAGCAGTTGAGCTTTTATCAAATAAATAAACTTTTAACAAAGAGGAAGAAATGAAAAAGTATGATATAGTAATTGTTGGCGGTGGTCCCGCAGGAGTAACTTGCGCAATCTCCGCAAAAAATACTTATCCCGACAAACAAATTGTAATTATTCGTAAAGAATCCAAGCCGATGATTCCATGTGGAATTCCCTATGTTTTACATACCCTGGATGAAGTAATTGATAATATTTTACCTGATACACCGCTGAATGCAAATAACATAGAAATAATAAATGATGAAGTCCTTGGAAGAACAGATCATAAATTAATTCTTGCAGATAATGAAGAAATTGAATTTGAGAAACTTGTTCTTGCGGTTGGTTCAAAAGCTGTAATGCCAAAAATTGAAGGTGCAAATAAACAAGGTGTTTTTCTCGTAAGAAAAAACAAAGATTATTTAGAAAAACTAAAACTTAACGTAAATAAAGCGAAGAAAATTGCAATTCTTGGCGGTGGTTATATTGGAGTTGAAGTTGCAGATGAACTTCTTAAAGATAAAAAAGATGTTACGATTATTGAAATGCAGCAAACACTTCTTCCAACAATGGATGAGGAATTTGGAGAAAAACTCAGACTTATAATTGAAGAAAATGGCGGGAAAATTATCACCGGGAAAAGTGTTCAAAAAATACTCGGTGACGAAAAAGTAAACAGTGTTGAATTAAATGATGGTTCAATAATAGATTGCGATCTTCTAATAGTTTCATGCGGATATAAACCAAATTTAGAATTAGCAAAAAATTTCGATTTAGTTTATGAAGATGGAAAAGGAATTCTTGTTGATGATTATTTGAGAACTTCAGAAAAAGACATTTTTGCTATTGGTGACTGCGCTGCAAAATATGACTTCTTTACAGGTGAATTTTCAAATATTATGCTTGCCTCTATCGCAATGGCAGAAGGGCGACTTGTAGGAACAAATCTTTATTCAATAAAGGTAATAAGGAAATATCAAGGTGTTTTAGGTACTTTCTCAACAAAAATTGGAAAAACAGCTTTTGCCGTGAGCGGAATTACAGAAAGACGCGCAAAAGCTCGCGGACTTGAATACACAGTTGGCATTGCAAAAGCAATTGACCGTCATCCCGGAAAACTTCCCGGTGCATCTGAATTAACAGTAAAACTTATATTTTCAACTTATTCTCATCACTTAGTTGGCGCTCAACTAATGGGCGGAGATTCTGTCGGCGAATTGATAAATACTATGTCTGTAATGATTTTAAACAAAATGACAGATATGGATATTGATACTTTACAAATTGGAACACATCCTCTTTTAACCGCATCTCCTGTTGTTTATCCGGTAATAACTGCAACTGTTGATGCAATTAAAAAGTGGTATAGGTATCAACCTGTAAATTGAAATAAAAATAAACAAATCAACTAATTAGAAAAAGATCAACAAAAAATGAGGTTCAGATGTTAAGAAAATTATTAATTACTCTTTCACTTTGCAGTTTAACATTGTTTAGTCAAACTCATAAGGAATATATTGAAGGACCTTTTACAACACCGCAAGAGGTTACAAATACATGTCTCACGTGTCATGAAACTTCTGCAAAAGAAGTTATGAATACAAGTCACTGGACTTGGTTAGATGAAAAATTTGAAAATTCTAAAAATGAACAAAAACAATTTGGTAAGAGAAATTTAGTAAATAATTTCTGTCTTGCAATTCCTTCAAACTACCCAAGATGTACAAGCTGCCATGTTGGTTACGGCTGGAAAGATGCAAGTTTTGATTTTTCTGTTGAAGAAAATGTCGATTGCTTAGTTTGTCATGACCAATCGGGAAATTACAAAAAAGTACCAATCGGTGCAGGAATGCCTGATGCAGACAGTGATCTTTTAGCTGCAGCGCAGAGTGTAGGAAATCCAACAAGAAATAATTGTGGAATTTGCCATTTTGACGGCGGCGGCGGTGCGGGAGTTAAACATGGTGATTTAGATGACAGCCTTTACGATCCAAAACCTGAAACTGATGTACATATGGGTAAACTTGGATTTCAATGTGTTGAGTGTCATTCTTCGGGCGAACATAAAATAATGGGCGCCAGTCACGGTTCTATGGCTTCCGGGCAAAATCATATTTACTGCACTGATTGTCATGAAGGAGAAATTCATAAATATAAAACCCTTGATAAACATACAAATTCTATCGCTTGTGAAACTTGCCATATACCCGAATTTGCTCTGGAAGAACCCACTAAAGTTTGGTGGGATTGGTCAAAAGCCGGTGAAGATCGTGAAGAAACTTTTAACGAATTTAATAAAGAAACTTATATGAAGAAAAAAGGTGAATTCGTTTGGGAAAAAAATGTAATCCCAACCTATAAATGGTATAACGGAAGCGCAAATTATTATACAATTGGAGATAAAATTGATCCTACAAATGTAGTTTCTCTAAATAAACTTAATGGCGATATAAAAGATCCAAAAGCGAAAATTGCTCCTTTTAAAGTTATGCGCGGGAAACAAATTTACGACACTGAAAATAATTATTTAATAATTCCAAAACTGTTTGGTGATAATAGTTATTGGAAAACTTATGATTGGAATTTAGCGGCTCAGAATGGAATGAAAGAAGTAAATCTTGAATATTCCGGTAAATATGATTTTGTTGAAACAGAAATGTTTTGGCCAACAAATCATATGGTTGCCTCTAAAGATAAAGCTCTAAAATGCAACAACTGTCACGGTAAAGATGGAAGATTAAATTGGAAAGAACTTGGTTATACGGGTGATCCAAGAAAAGTAAAAGGCAGAAAATTGTAATTCTTTTTTATATAAATAAAATATTCGGGAAATAGCGGAATTTTAATTTTAGAAATTCCGCTAAATATTCCGGAAAATGTAAATAACAATATTTACAAAATCAGAAATTTTGAAATTGTATCGATAATCTTGATTTACTTTCTACAACTAATTTTAGTTCTGGAGGATTTATGCAAAGCAAAGTAAAAGTTGGAATAATCATTTGCGATCGTTACAAAGATTGCGCCGGCGGTAAATGTTTTAAAGCGGCAATGCAAAAAGATGGAGCGTTTGATATATATAAAGGAAGTAAAGTTGAAATTGTAGGTTATACTTCTTGCGGCGGCTGCCCCGGCGGAAATATTGAACATTCACCTGAAGAGATGAAAAGAAATGGAGCAGATGTTATTCACTTTGCTACGGGAATGGTTGTGGGCTATCCACCTTGTCCTTATATAAATCATTTTAAAAATTATATAGAGACTAAATTCGGTATGAAAGTTATTGTGGGAACTCACCCAATTCCGGAGAAATATTACCTCACTCATTCAAGATTAGAAACATGGAATTCACCTGAGTGGGAAACTATGATAAAGCCGACATTAAAAAATAAAAAAACTCGACTGGCTTATAATTAGAAATAAATGGAAGAGAAAAATGATAGTATTTGGACCTATACCATCTCGCAGATTAGGAAGAAGTCTTGGCATAAATAATATTCCGCCAAAGGTTTGTTCATATTCTTGCACATACTGCCAAATTGGAAATACAGATTCTATGTCAATTTCGAGAAAAGCTTTTTTCTCACCCGATGAAATTTTCGATGCAGTTTCTGCAAAAATAAACAAGCTCATTAGAGCCGGCGAACCTATTGATTTTATAACTTTTGTTCCGGATGGCGAACCAACTTTGGATATTAATATTGGTAAAACTATATATTTATTAAAATCATTCGGAATAAAATTAGCAGTAATTACAAATTCATCTTTACTATGGATGCCGGATTTACGAGAAGAATTAAAATTGGCAGATTGGGTTTCCGTAAAAATTGATTCGGTTTATAGAAATATTTGGCAAAAAATAAATAGACCTCATGGCAATCTAAATTTTAATAAAATTCTTGAAGGAATTATAGATTTTTCTAATGAATATAAAGGAACTCTTGTAACCGAAACAATGCTAGTTCGCGGCATTAATGACAGTCTGGAATCCTTAGATAAAACAGCTAGATTTATTAAAAAGTTAGAGGCATCAAAATCATATATTCTTGTTCCAACTAGACCACCGTCTGAGAAAGATGTAACAATTCCAAGCGAATTCAGCTTGATTGACGCTTTTCAAATTTTTAATTCATATTTGTATGAACCGGAATTTTTAATTTCGGGCGAGGGAGTGGATTTTACAAATTTGGGAAATACAGAATCTGAATTATTAAGTATAGTTGCTGTTCATCCAATGACAAAAAATGCCGTTTCAAATTTTTTAGATAAAGCAAATGCTGATTGGTCAATTATTGAACATCTTATTGAAGAAAATAGAATAAAGGAAGTTACTTATGCAGATGAGCAATATTTTGTGAAAAGTTTTGATAAAAAACATAATAATACATAACAAATTAGTTATACAATTTTTCTTCTTCATAAAAATCTTTAAAAAGTATTATAACTAAAGAGATGTTGCTAATTAAATTAACTGATCATTGGTTGCTAATTAAAAGGAATAATTTGAGATGAAAAATAAATATAAACGAATAAGAGAAAATGATTTCATTTTACTGCAGGCATATTTACAAGAAATTTTTTCAATTGAAAATACATGCAAAGATAACTTTACAAGAACCCAATGGTATCTGAATGAAAAATATTCTGAAAATGAAGTGACTGAAATCATAAAAGAATTTATGAGGAATGATATAAAATGTGACTGCAATTTAATTAATAAAAGCAAATCATCTAATTAGTCAGGAGGAAACGATGCCTAATTTAAATGGAACCGGACCAGAAGGAAACGGACCACAAACCGAAAGAAAAAGAGGAAATTGCAACAAAAAAGTTAATCCCGAAAATGAATCAATAGAAAAAGAGAACACATTTTTGGGTCGCGGCAGAAGCAGAAGACAAAACCGTTTTGGAATGGGTTTTGGCTTTGGAAGAAATCGAAGAGGCTTTGGATTTGGCAGAAGTAAAGTACCTAACTCAAAAAATATTAACAAAAGCTCAGAAAGTACTAACAAAAAAGAAGATCAATGAGAATAGCTTTAGCAATTGAAGAGAATAAAATAGAATCAAATTTATCGGAAATTTGCGGAAGATCTAATTTTTTTTTGATTTTAGATTCTCAAACTAAAACTCAAGAAATTTTTCCTAATCCTTTTGCTTCATCTTATGGTGGAGGTGGAATTCAAACAGCCCGAATCCTTATAGAAAAAAATTGTGACGTGCTAATTACAAAAATGATTGGAACTCAAACGCTCTTATTTTTAGAATCGGCTGCAATAAAAGTGTTTTTATCAAATGTAGATAGTATAACAGATGCTTTAAACCGCTTTGAAAAAGGACTTCTAAAAATGGCAAAAGTTCAAAATATTCATAAAAAGAAAAAAAGAGTTAAATAAATAGTGCGTTGTTTCCATCTCCTTTAATTTTTTTAAAAATCAAAATCAAATCTACTTTCTTAAACAAGCCGGTATGACTAACAATTTATAAGTTTTGCTACTTAGTTGAAGATTGATAATTAATTGCATTCTTAAAAAGTAAGCCAGAAGCCAGCCACAACACTATAAAAAATGCATTTATAAAAACTATTTGAGAAGTACTATTAACCGGAGCGCCTAAATTTGCAACCAATGCGATAATTGTTATAATTGCTTGAGCAGAAGCAGCGGCAAATAATGCAAAAGACATTCCTTTGGGTTTGAATTGAGCAATTATAGCTCCGAGAAATACAATTGCAAGCACACCGAAATACATTAAATTGGCGGGATTATCTTCGCTTCCAATTATACCGACAGCTAAATTTGACCAAATAATTATAAAAGAGGATAAAAGCCCAATTGCAAATCCGGCTTTGTACATTACATTTCCACCAATATTCGATAAAAATTCATACGCCAAACCTATACTTGATAAAATTACTCCGGCGAAAATAAAATCAAAAAGACTCCACCGAACTTCAGTTGAATTCAGCATTGCAAAAAAAGGAATCGACAAAATTATTGCGACAATAATTAAAACGCGGGTTATTCTGTAACGTGGACTTTTAGATTCATTCTGCGGGGCAACAACACTTTTTACTTCCATAAACTATCTCCGAATTTTGTTGTTCTGTTAACTTAATTTACAGATTAATTGTTCCAGTAAATAATTTGTGAATCTATTTTTCTTTTTTGTCATTTCTTCTTTTACGACGTTAATATTTGATTACTTTTTTATCAGAGATAAACATTCATTTATAAATTCCATAGAAGTTGAATTCGGTTCATCAAATTCTATTTTGCTAATTACATATTTCTTATCTAATCCAATAATTAGTGAACAATTTTCATTGGTTCTAACACATTTAATAAATAATTTCGGATGGAGAAACTTATTTGCAATAATCAAAATATTTTTAATTGCGAGCTGCTGCTCTAAAGTTTTAACCAGCAGAAATTCGCGCGGATCATTTGAAAGCAATTCTATTTTTGAATTATTTTTAAACGGCACATTCAGATTTTTCATTTTAATATCTTGAGAAATTTCTTCATATTGAAATTCCGGAAGCTGATAATGATCTGAGTTATTTTCTAAATAATTTGATTTTATTTTTGGCGGATTAATCAGGAATAATCTTTCTGAAGCCCTTGTTATTGCTGTGTAAGCCCATCTATAAAAAAACTTATTTTGATATGATGGGAAATCATTAAAATCAATAATTACATCTTTCCACTCCCCACCTTGAGATTTGTGGCATGTAACCGCATATCCAAATTTTACTTGAAGCGCATTCAAATGCGGACTAACAGAAAGTTTCTCCAAATATTCAATAAATAATTCTTCATAATTAATTAAATGCTTTCTGCTGGGGCGTTTGATTTTTTCAATCCGTTCGGTCAATACTTTCAACGCATTCTGTTGTTTGAAACTTAGTCCATTATTTTCATCAAACAAATTATTCAGCAGAAGTTTAGCTTTTACATCAACCAGTTTTCCGGTCTCGTTTTCATAATTGATTTTTGCGTCAATAAAAGTAAAATGATACTCCTCACTTCCGAATATAACAATTTTATGTTCTTCTAAAGAATCATTTAATAACTCTTTAATCACTATAAAATCCCCGTTAAAGAGTTTGTACTTTTTGTTATTATGAATAACAAGCAACCGTTCATTTTCATTTAGTTTGTCGGGATTAAAATGAAGTACATTTTTCCGATAATTTTCATTGTAATAAAGGGCTCTTTTATTTGTAAATGTAATGATTATTCTGTCCTTATTAATTTCAGAAAATTCCAAATCGTTAAATGAGTTTAGATGTTTGATTTCCTTCGATTCAGTGATTTCAAAATTATCATAAGCTTCTTGTTCAAGTGATTGCCTTAATAATATTGAGTTATTTAGAATATTACTCTCTTTATTCTGTCGGATAATTTCTTTAAGAATAGTTTCTGATGAATCAATATTATATTCTTTTTTAAGATATTCTGTATCTAACGCAGGCGATAATTCATCTTTAACCGGAGGAAGTTGAGCCGGATCGCCGACAAAAATAATTTTATTTCGCAATGAAGAATTTATATTCAGGAAATTAAAAATATCATCCAGCAGCGAACCGGAACCAAATAAGAGATTTGAATCATTATCTATTTGATCAGTTATCATTGATGATTCATCAATTATCATCACCGTATTTTCCATATCATTATTGGGCTTTGTAGTGAAGAGTAATTTTTCATCCACAAAGTCATTTTCAAACAGTGATAAATCGGGACTGTAAATAGTTGAATGAATGGTTTTTGCTTGAAGATTAGTTTTGCTTGATAATATTCTAGCCGCTCTGCCGGTTGGTGCGGTAAGGAGAAAATCGATTTCATTTTCTTGCAAATATTCACATAGAAATTTAATAAGTGTTGTCTTTCCCGTCCCGGCGTAACCTTTTAGAATAAATATTGGTTTATTGCTGAATTCAATAAAATCTTTAATCTCTTCCAGAGCAATATTCTGTTCATTAGAAAGCATTTATTTTTTCTCTTGATAACTCTTGATCATCATCATTTGGTAATATGAAGTTTAATAGTAGATAGCATTTCGCGATTGAAATATATTATAAATCCAATTCTTAATCTTACCGCTAATAAAAAACTTTTAATAAACCCTCTTCCCTTTTATTAAATAAAAAGGAGATTTAAATGAGCCTTGATAAATATAGCGAACACTTAATTTTGTTTTAGATATTTAGTGTTATAAAACTCAATAAAATAAACGGATTTGAAATGCTGAGAAAAAATCTAATTCATGTAGCAGCAATTTTAATCTAAGGGAAATAAAATGTATTTAAATCTACCCAACGGAACGGAATTAATTTTTAATCAGGCGGAAAACGCACTCTCTTATTTGAAAAGTCTAAAACGTTATGAAATAACTACAAGTCCGGATAAACTTGTAATTATTGAAGACGGCAAAACTCTCTCTCTTTTAGCGGAAGGAAAATCTTACCCCATAAGAACAACTTTCCTCCGCAAACTATTAAAATGGTTCAACTTTCCGTTGGGACAGATTAAATATCTGGATGTGGAAACATTAGTCTCTATAATGAATGATTATTTGGTAAATATAAAAAGCGGCACAGTAACTATAACAATTGAAGACGATCAAGCACTAACAATAACAAGCGAACGATTTGGAAAAATTGAAGATATAAAACTAATTACTCAACTAAAGCATGTAGGTATTTCCAAAATATTTAAGAATGATTTTATGACTTCAATAATTACAGAATCCAAAGAGAAAATAGAACCTTTTCCGGGAGATGAATTTGGGATTGGCATTTCCTTATTTAATTCTGAAACCGGTTTTAGAGCTTTTAAGATAAATTCATATTTATTGAGATATGTTTGCAGCAATGGAGCTTATGTTTCGGTTAATACTGAAGATAAAAAATATTATCACTATGATCTAAATGTAGAAGATATTTATGAAACAATAAATCAAAACATAAAAACTTTGTCTGTAAAAAAACAACAAATCAAGGAGAAAATTAGTTTGTTAAAAAATGTGGGAAACTTTGAGGAAACCGTTAAAAAAGTTGCGGAAATAATGAGGATTAAGATTGGAAAAAATAAAACTGATATGCTTCTGAAAGATATAAAGTCAATAAAAAATAATTACGATTTATTTAATCACATTACTTTTAGAGCAAAAGAGCATGATATATCAACAAGAATTATGTTGGAAGAAATAGCCGGAGAACTTTTATTTTTTAATTAAATGAGGTAATAAAATGAAAGAATATTACATAGAAGAATATGAAGCAGATATAGAAATTTTTGAATTCGATACATTGGATATTTCAGAAAATATTCAAGAACCGGTTAATGCTGTAATTGATAAAAGAGAATATGAGATTGTCTATTTTCTGGATGAATTTCTTACTAATAAAATAGGTAATCCTCCCTCCGGAGCCGGTTTTGATTATGTGTGCTACAAAAGTGATTCCGGTGGTAGTTATTATACTTTTGTCTTTAAATACAATTCACAGAAAAAAAAGCATAAAGAATATCTGAAAAAAGCATACGAACTTTACAATTCAAAGGAATTTTTTAGTGACGCAGTGAAGATAATTCAAGCAAAATATTTGCTTTACCTTGTTGAAAATGAGGAATTTTATGAATGAATATAGAGGAATGTACAATTTGAATATTTGAGATAAGAATTATAATCCGAAGATGCGAAAGAAAATAAAAACAATTAAACCGAGAGTTGCTCCCAAATAAATCCATCTAATAAATTTTCGCCCTTCTTCATTTTTAGATTTAATCAATTTAATTGCAGAGTATCCAACTGAAAAATCCATAATAATTATTGGGACGAGATAAATTAATGAGAACCAATTTAATATAAAGGGCAAAAGGGAAAGCAAAATAACAATCAGAAAAATTAATCCACTTATTCTTAAAGCGGATTCTTTCCCAAATTTAATAGCCAAAGATTTTGAATCAATTAGCAAATCCCCTTTTATATCCATTGAATCGGCTGCAATTTCTTCTCCTAAATCGATAAGTGCAGCAATCAATGCAAAAAAGAGAACCGCTTTATTAAATGGAAATCCAACTGAAATTCCACCGTAAATAAATGTCATTCCCACAGAAAAACTAACCAATAAATTTCCAAATAATCCGTTTTTCTTAAATTTTCTGTTATATAAAAAACCGACTGTTAGAAGAAGAATTGAACAAAAAAATGTGATTAAATTTATTGAAAAACTTAGTACAAGTCCGCTTATTAGCAATACTATAGAGAATAATAAAGCTTCCGGTTTTGAGACTTGATTTGAGGGAATTGGTCTTTCAGGAGCATTAATTTTATCGGTTTCTACATCAAAATAATCATTAAGAACCAATATTGAAGCTGAAATAAAGAAGACGGAAATAAATCCGGAAAGAGTCACAAATAAAGAAGCAAACTCTCCGAGTGCCAAAATTTGTCCCATCACAACACAAATACCGGCTGAGAATGGAAGTTCAAATCTAATTAATCGGAATAGTCCTTTTAATTTATTCATCCTTTGCAGAAAAAATGACTAAATAATTTAGTCGGATTTATAATTACATATTTAATGGATTACAATTCCAAATTTATCGATTGTCGTAATAATAGATAACAAAAAAAATCATTTTGATTCATTTAAGTGAAAATTATTTTTGTAAAATTGGTGCCAGACATTTATCTCAGGCTAATAAATTATAGCTGATAAAAACATTACAGAGAAAACAGTTTATTCTAAAAGCATGTTTTAGTTTCCACAATGCCAATAAAAATGAAGTTCTTCAAGAAGTAACTTCTTTATTTATAATAAGTTAATCCAGGATTTCTAAACGGGATTTTATAAAATATTTCCGGATACAATTCCGGGAATATTCTTTACCAGGAACGAATTCTCATTTCCCTATGTTTTGCTAATAATTAATAAAAAAGCGATGGTAAAATGAAAAATAAAATAGTAATAATAACAGGTGCGAATAAAGGAATCGGGAAAGAAACCACTAGAGAAATTGCCAAACTTGGAGCAAAAGTATATATGGCATGCCGCTCGCTTGATTCTGCAAATAAAGTACGTGATGAAATAATTAGCGAAACAGGAAATAAAAATATTTTTGTAATGCATCTCGATCTTGCTTCTGTCCAGTCAATACTAAATTTCACAGATCAATTCAAAAAAGAAGAAACAAAACTTGATGTGTTGATAAACAACGCAGGACTCTGGACGAAAACAAAAAAACTAACCGATACAAATATTGAGCAGACTTTTGCGGTTAATGTTCTGGGTCATAAACTACTAACTCACTTGCTTATTGATGAATTGAAAAATGCGTCACCTTCAAGAATTATCAATACTGCCTCTCATTTTGCAGGCGGTCTTGATATTAAAGATATTAACTTCGAAAAAAGGACTTACGATGGGACTCTTTCTTATAAACAAACTAAGCAGGCAAACAGAATGTTAACCCGCGAATGGGCTAGAAGATTGGAGAAAGATAATATTTCTGTTTATTCAATGACTCCGGGTTTAATTCCGGATACTGAACTTTTCAGAGAGCAGAATTTTATTGGGAAAATTCTTATTAAAACATTTGCATTGATTGAAGGAAGAACAATTAAAGACGGTGCCGATACAATTGTATGGCTTGCTTCCACAGAAAAGATTACCGGAAATAACGGAGGTTTCTTTAATAAAAGGAAAGAAGAGAAATGTAAATTTTACGATCCGGAAAAAGAAAAAGGTCTTTGGGAAAAATGCGAAGATTTCCTTGCGGTTGAGGAAAAAATATCTAAGCAATTTGTATGATGTTTACTTCTATCTAACTCTCCGTTTAACTTCGTTTTACTTTATTGTACGAATAGCCTAGAAGTAAACAGAGAACCATGTATGTCAAATGAAGTCAAAAATATTGAGGGAAAATGAAAGTTGGAATAATAGGTAGTGGAATGGTAGGGGCAACATCAGCTTATGCAATTATGATGCGCAAAGCTGCCAGAGATATTGTTCTTATTGATTCAAATGAAAAAAGAGCAATTGCTGAAGCTGCCGACATTCAGCATGCAGTTCCATTTGTGCACGCAACAAATATTTATGCCGGAAAATATGAAGATCTAAAAGATGCTAAAGTGATTGTTATTGCTGCGGGTGCAAACCAAAAACCCGGAGAAACCAGACTAATGTTAATGGAACGAAATGCTTCTATTCTTCGTCAGATAATTTCGAATGTTGCTAAAGTTAATCCCAAACCCATTTTTCTTGTTGCCACTAATCCGGTTGATATTATTACACATATAAGCGTTAGTATTGCTAAAGAGTTTGATATTCCCTCTTCAAAAATCATAGGAAGCGGAACAACTTTAGACACAGCAAGGTTTAGAACCTTACTCGGTTATCATGTTGGAGTAGATCCACAGAACATTCATGCGTATGTAATTGGCGAGCATGGTGATTCAGAAGTTTTAACTTGGTCTAATATTGACATAGGAGGAGTTTCATTTGAAGATTTTACCGAATTCAGAAAAATTTCATTTAATGAAGAAATTAAAAGCCAAATTGATGATGGTGTAAGAAATGCTGCTTATAAAATTATTGAAGGTAAAGGCTCAACTCATTATGGAATTGGTGCTGCAATTGCAAAACTTGTTGATGTGATAAACAGAGACAACCGAGCGGTGTTAACAGTAAGCACATTCAAAGAAGATGTTGAAGGAATTAAAAACATAACCCTTTCACTTCCCCATTTAATTGGTGGTGAAGGAGATCTTGGAGTTTTGCCAATTCATCTAAGTGTAAGAGAAAAAATTCTTCTGAAAAAAAGTGCGGAAATTATTAAAGGAAAAATTTCTGATTACGAAAACCAATGAAATAAGATTTAGATTTATACAGCCTGCAAAAGAACTGTATAGTCCTAAAATAGATAAGAAAAAGAAAAAAAATTAAACTATTTCAGGACGCTGCACTTCTAATTTCTCAAATCTTCCATATCGGCAAGAAGTTCATCAAGTTTTTTAAACACTCTACCATAAACTAAATATAAATCAAATTTATAAATTGGTCCGGCTGAAAGTGATATTAAACATGCAAAAACAAGCACGCCAATTACCCAAATTCCGGGAACACCAAAAATCAAAAAGAGATCTGGTGATTTTGATATAATTTCATCAAACATTTCTTTCATATTATCTGACATCCATAAACCAAATGTGAAAATTAGAAAAATGGCCGGATACAAAAATCTGTACATTTTTGTATATCCTTTTATAACATCTTTTAACCACAAATCAATTTCTTTTAGGTATTCATAGCTGCTCATACTTTTATCAATTTCTATAATTGATTTAGCTTTTCTTTTGCCATAAATAACAACCCATGAGAGCAATACAAACAGAGAAACACCCATAATAGTTAATCCAGCAATAATACATGCTATAAGTATAATAACAGCCGCTATCATAATTGCCTGCAGATTCATTTTCCCAATCTTCATTAATTTATCAACAGCGCTATGAGATTTTTGCGTGTAAAGGTTATTAATTTTGGGAACTACTAAAGGATCATTTTTCAAAAATCCTTCCTTCCATATTGTTTCGATTGACTTTTCCATATTATTCCTTTAACAATTTCTCTAATCGTTTTTTAATTCTTTTTATTCGCACTCCAATATTGTTTGGGTTAGTACCAATAATATCAGCGATTTCCTGATATGACTTTTCTTCCAGATAAAGTAAAATTACACCTCTATCTATTTCTGATAATTTTCTGATTGCCGCATACAGCTGATTAATCGATTCATCCGAAAATGCATGATTATAAACTGCTGCCTCTGAAGGAAGGCTATCAGAAACAAAATGCTGCGGATTATTTTTCTTCTTCTTTAATAACGTCAAACAGACATTTAATGAAATTCTGTAAATCCAAGTTGACCATTCTGAATCCCCCTTAAAATTATCTCTGCTTCTCCAGATTTGCAGACAGACCTCTTGATAATAATCTTCAAAATCTTCCTGAGTATTAGTGTAGGCTCTGCAGATTTTTATTACTATCCCCGCATAAGGTAAAATTGAATTTTTATAAAAATCACTGCTCAATTGCTTAGTTCCAATTATATTGATCAGAAACAAATTACGAAATATTATCAGCTCAGAAAACTTTATTTATTAATAGCCCGACTGCGCAAATAATTATATGACAAAATTATTTCTATCGAATTAATAGCATCTGTTTTGATTCAGATATTTGACCTGCTTTTAAATGATAAATATATGTTCCGGAAGCAACTGAGCTGCCAAAATCATTTTTCCCATTCCAAACAAAATTGTATTTTCCTGAACTTAGTTCGCTATTTACCAAAGTTCTAATTTTTTCTCCAATTATGTTATAAATATTAAGTTGAACAATATCTTCTTTTTGCAGATTAAAACTAATATTTGTAGATGGATTAAAAGGATTTGGATAATTTTGATTTAGTGCAAAAGAACTTGGCGATGATGCCTCTGCTGTTATTGATGTTGGCATAAAATCTCTTAGAATTTCTATGAACTCAATAATTAGCTTCATTGAATACTGATCAAGATCTCGTTGATTTACCAATATTGAATAAGTGGTTTTTGATGAGACATCATAATAAGCAAAAGCAGAATATTCTAAAGTGAAACCGTCATGCCCCATCATAAAAGTATTGTTTGGTAAAGAAAAACCAAATAACCCTAGTCCATTATGTGATAATGTATTAAAATCCATCATTTTCTCTAACGAATTAGAACTTATTAATTCACCATTAAATAAAGCTCTCATAAAAACTGCCGCATCTTCAGCAGTTGAGTACATTGCTCCTGCTGTCCAGAGTGCGCTATAAAAAGCATTCGGCTGCCAAAACTCTGTAAAATCGTCCAGATCAGAATCACCATCAACATCAAACCAACCGTGAGCTATTTTGCCATTAAGTGAATCTTCTATTGCCAGGAAAGTATGACTTAAATTCAACGGTACAAGTATGCGCTCCCTTAAGAGAATAGATATGGATTTACCTGTTGCCTTTTTCAATATCATTCCTAATAAAATGTAGTTTGTATTTGAATAGGAAAATGATTCTCCTGGCTGAAATAATGGTTTGCCAACTAGTTTCAAAATGATTTCTTCATCTTGCCAGATGTGCAAAGGGTTCTGATTTAATACTTCAAAGAAAAGCGGGTTATCAGTCAAATTAAAAATTCCACTCTCATGTTTTAGTAATTGTTTTATTGTTATTGAACTATCGATATTTGGATAAGCCGGCAACCAATGGTGGAGACTATCACTAATGCTTATTATTCCCTCATCTTCCAACTGCATTATTAAAGTAGCAATAAATGTTTTTGTCACACTGCCGATTCCAAAAATCATATCTGAGGTAATTAAGCTGTTATTAGATTTTTGAGAAATTCCACTTGCTCCTGTCCAAACGCCGTATTCATCAGAAACCATTGCAGCCGACATTCCCATAAATTGATACTGACTTCTGAACTGATCAAGTTTGTTTTGAAGTTTGGATGAAAGTTGAGTATCAAATATTTGTGGATAAATCGTAATTGAAAACAGAAATAAAAGTAAAAAACTGATAGAAATTTTGTTGTTGAATTTATTCATAATGATAGTGCCCTTTAATCTAAATATTACGTTTATTAATTCTTTATATAGTTAGTGGCAGCACTTAGTAATTTATTACACCTTGAGAGGGAAAAATTTTTTGAAGAATCTTTATTATGTTTATAGAAAAATAATCCAATAAATAATGTTTATAGACTATAGTTAAAATTTCTGTAATATTTAAAAATCAATGAAATGGAAAACGGTTTCGGTAAGAACTTATCTTTTTCCGAAATGCAGTACCCATTTTTGCAACTGCACTCACATTAACCCACAGATTTATCTGTGGGTTAAAAAGATGAAACAACCTTGCTACCAAACGTCCGAGGTTTTTGCGACTCAATAGAATATTGAAACCTCGGAGGTTTTCGCGGTGGGGATTATAGCTGAAAACTAACGGCTGAAGCCGTTGGTTAATGTATTTTTGTTTTGGTGATATAGAGATATCATTCATGCTTACTAAAACACCAACTGCCGAAGATTTGGCTTATGCAATGAATTCAAGTCTTTGGTTCCTTGGTTTATACAACTGCTCACATTAACCCACAGATTTATCTGTGGGTTAAAAAGATGAAACAATCTTACTACCAAACCTCCGAGGTTTTTGCGACTCAATAGAATATTGAAACCTCGGAGGTTTCAGTAATCTATGAGATTTCAGCCTACTTGCGTAGGTAAACCGGAAAGATACTTTTTTGTGATTAGAGATAATCTAAGATATTATCTCTAATTAGTTTAATTGCATTGAATCTCAATTCCAATTAAGATATTTTTACTCCTTATTTAATTGAATCAAATTCTTTTTATGAATATTAAAAAACTAATTATAATAATTATTGTTTTGGTCCTTGCGGTTAATTCCTTTGCGCAAAACGAGAATATGAGATTTAATCATATTGACGTAAAAACTGGATTATCACAAAACCTTATTAATTGTATTACTCAAGATTCTGTCGGGTTCTTATGGTTTGGTACTAAAGATGGATTGAACAGATATGATGGCTATAATTTTAAAGTTTTTAGAAATGAGTTTGGCAATAAAAATAGTATTTCAGATAATTTTGTTACAGAACTTTATGTTGACAGCAATAGTAATTTGTGGGTCGGCACGCGAAATGGTCTAAATTTATACAACGAACAATATGAAAATTTCATACAAATTGAACCGGATACTTTACAGCTTCTAAATGATAAAAAAAATTATATCACTAAAATTATTGAGGATAAAAACGGCGTTATATGGAGTTCCTTTGGTGATTCTAGATTATTAAGAATTGAAAAGAGCAGCAATTCTAACATTATATCCTTTCAAACCAAGATCTTTGATCTTAGGAAATTCAATCCACAGTTTAGTGAATTAAATGATATTGAGATTGATAAATATGGAAATTTATGGGGAGCCTCCGGTAATGGTTTATTTAAGATTAATTTCAGTGATGAAAATGAATTTATAATTACTAAAGTGCATGATATAATTGCGAGAACATTTTTCTATAATAATAATCATTTGTACATAGGGAGCTTTGGATTATTTTACCGTATAAATATTGATGAGCCGGAAAATTCATTAAAAGAATTTATTATTTTTGAGCAGGAGAAGAAGTTAGAAGCTTGGAATTATGCGGTAAACCAGATAATAAAAAATGATGAAAACACTTTGCTATTTGCAACCGCAAAAGGATTATTAAATTATAACATTAACTCAAATTCTGTAACCTATATCCATAGCAGAGAGAATGATTCACAATCTCTTATATCAGATAATCTTATAAGCATATTTAAAGACCATTCAGAAAATCTTTGGATTGGTACTGCTGGCTATGGAATTAATAAAGCTAATATTAACAATTCCAAGTTCGAGTATTATCCGGCTTCTTATTTTGCTAGACCTTCAATGAGTATTTTAAATATTAGAGAAGATCCAAATGGTACTATTTGGTTATCAAATATGGGGTCGCTTATATTCAAATTGAACAAACAAAGCGGAGAAGCTGAGTCTGTTGATTTCTCTTCAAAAAGTCAAATTTTGTACTATGATTTTTTAATAATGCCCGATAACACCTTTTGGGCATTAAAATATGCACAGCTTGAAAAGCTAAATCAATCAAAAGAAATTGTTGAAGTTCATAAAAGCCCAATTGTTGATAAAAATCAAATCCCCTTTGAAAGAATTATTGGGATTGAAAATAATATAATCTGGATTGCTGCAAGAAATGGAGTTGTAAAATTTGATATTCTAAAAAAGGAATTCAATTTTTTCCCCTATCCATCACTTAAAGATGTATTGATATTAAGTGTGTTAAAAGGAAATTCAAATGATCTTTGGATTGGTTCTGAATCCGGCTTAATCAGATTTATGATTCATACCAAAGAATGGAAATTATATCAGAAAGGAATTAATAAACTCAGCAATGAAAGGATTAAATCAATTTGCTACGATCCTATTGATTCACTAAATACATTATGGATTGGTACCGACGGCGGTGGATTAAATAAACTCAATTTAGCTACGGATGAAATAAAAATATTCGGTAGCAAAGAAGGACTTCCAAATTCTGTTGTTTACGGAATTCTTACCGATAACAATAAGAATATTTGGCTAAGCACCAATATGGGATTATCTTCTTTCGATGTTGTAAAAGAAACTTTCAGAAATTATAATGTTTTTGACGGGCTTCAGGATAATGAATTTAACAGTCAAGCTTATTATAAAGGAAAAGATGGTAAACTTTATTTTGGCGGAATTAACGGGCTCACTGTTTTTGATCCTGATGAACTAAGTACAAACAAATTTATACCCAGGATATTTTTCACCTCTTTTAAAATAAACAATGAACTTATTGAGCCTAATACTGCTGATTCTCCTTTGGAAAAAGTAATTGGGTTTACTGATTCTATTGAACTGCCATATAAAAAAAACAATCTCTCTTTTAAGTTTACTTCGCTTGATTTTACTGCTTCTCAAAATAATAAGTATAAATATATGCTTGAAGGATTTGACGATGAATTTCAATACAACGGCAAAAATCGAGAAGCAGTTTATACTAATCTTGCCCCCGGTAATTATATTTTTAGAGTTATTGGCAGCAACAATGATGAAGTTTGGAATGAAACCGGAGCTTCGGTTAATATTATTATTAATGAACCTTTTTGGCTTACTTGGTGGGCTTATTTAATTTATGGCTCTATTTTTATGATCACCGTTGCGCTAATAATCAAATATCAAAAAAACAAAGTCATTCTAGCTAAACAGTATGAAATAAGTGAACTGGAAAAACAGAAGTTTATTGAAATTAATCAGCTTAAATCAAGATTCCTTACAAATATTACACACGAATTTAGAACTCCCCTTACGCTTGTTATTGGACCCGTTGAAGAATTAATTTTAAGACTTAAAGACAAAAATGCAGTTAAAAGCCTAGAGCTAGTTAAGTATAATGCAAAACATCTGTTAAAATTGGTAAATCAACTGCTTGAACTTTCCAGATTGGATAAAGAGAAACTTCCGGTTAATATTTCACAAAATGAGTTAGTCCAATTTATTTCTGATAATATTTTATTACTCTATTCTTTGGCAAAGCAGAAAGGAATAAATATCAATTTTAAGACATCTCAAAAGTATATTAATGCTAATTTTGACTCGGAAATTTTACAAAAGATACTCTCAAATTTAATAAGCAATTCTATTAAATATACTCCCAATTCAGGCGATATTTTAATTTCATTGCGACTTCTTGACTTAAAAACCGGAGTTGTAGAAATAATTATTGAAGATAACGGAGTTGGCATTCCTGCCGAAGAACTGAGAAATATTTTCAATCCTTTCTTTAGATCAAGTTCAAGTAAAGTTTTTAATACTGATGGTTTCGGAATTGGGCTTTCGTTAACTAAAGAATTGGTTGATATTTTGGGCGGTTCAATAAAAGCCGAAAGTGAAAAAAATACCAAAACGATATTCAAAGTTAGAATTCCAATGAAAATCGATTCTCATTTTGATGAAGAATCACAATTTAACTTTGATGATTATGAAACAATCGATGAATTTGACCAAGATTTGAAATTTAATAATCAAGAATTTTCTATCGACGATAAAATAGTTCTTGTTGTTGATGATATAAAAGAAATGAGGCATTATATTTCCGGAATTATTGAAGAGGACTTTAAAGTAATTACAGCAAACGACGGCTTAGAAGGATTTAATAAAGCCATTAAAGCAATACCCGATATAATTATTTCCGATGTAATGATGCCGAATGAATCAGGATTTGGTCTTCTTAATAAATTAAAAAATGAAGAAATTACTTCTCACATTCCCGTTATACTTTTAACTGCAATGGCTGACGAAAAGAGCAAGCTTGATGGTCTTGAGATTGGCGCCGATGATTATATTGTAAAACCCTTTAATGCAAATGAGCTTAAAATTAGGATAAAAAATTTAATAAACTCCAGAGAGAAGCTAAAATCTAAATACTCAAATGCAGCAAAAGAAGAAACAGTTATAAAAAATAAATCCAAAGACGAAATATTTATGGAGAAGGTATATTCATTTATCTATTCAAATTTGGAAAAAGAAAATCTGTCCGTTGAAGAGCTTGCCGATGAAATTGGACTTAGTTATTCGCAGGTTTACAGGAAAGTAAAATCATTAACAAATCAAACTACAATTCAATTAATACAAAGCTGCCGAGTAAAAAAAGCCGCAGAATTGTTAAAAGACAAAACCGGAAATATTTCCGAAATCGCTTATACAGTAGGTTTCAATAACCCTAGCTACTTTGCACAATGCTTCAAAAAAGAATACAACTGTACCCCTCAAGAATACACAGAAAAATTTAAGTAAATAAGTTTGGACTGAAGTACAAAGGCTAAAACTGCATTTTGGTCAGATGCTTAAAGTCTTTAGTCAGGTGGATAATGTTGTGAGTTCAAGTCTTTGGTTCCTTGGTTGATACTTCTCCCCCACATTGACTCACAGATTTATCTGTGGGTGCAAAAAAAACATGCACACCGAAGCATAAGTCTCAAATATTTCGCATTTTCAAAAACTAATATCTTAAATATTACTAGATAATAAAGCACTATTTTGTTGGATGTTTAAAAGAATATTTATAGTTTAAATATAAGAAAGCGAAAAATGAATCTAAGCTTTTAAACTATAAAATTCTGATAATAATAAAGTTATCAAACAAAAAAAAGGAGTAGTTATGCCCGCAAACAGAATAAGTGCTGTTCTGGAACAAACCAATATTGATGCTATCAATACTGCCGTAAGTTCAATCAATTCAAATCTTCCGTTTCTAATTGATTTAACAGCGGATGAAAAGAAGTCACTACCTAGATTTGGAGATAAAAGCGTTGCTTTTGTTAATAAAGCTAATGAATTAACATCTCATACAGATCAATTTTTGCCAAGAAATTTTGATGTAACTGAATTTAATAAGGATGTTGAGTTATATTCAAAACTATATTCACTTTTACAGCCGCTAAGAATGCTGATGGAAAAACTTGAAGATACTTTCCAGTTAGTCGGTTCAGAAGCTTATTCTGCTGCTTTGGTTGTTTATCAACAGGCTAAACTTAATAAAGATGAGCTAACGGGATTGGAACCTATTATTGATGATCTTGCAAAAAGATTCTTGCAAAAATCACAAAATTCAACTGAAACTAATCCATAAATTATTCCCGTCTTAATAATTTTAATCTCTTATCTATATGAATTATTGGCTTTCCTATGAATTTTATAGGAGAGCCTTTGATTTTTATAGGATTTCCTTCAATTTTTATAGAAAGTCCTACGATTTTTAAGGAAAATCCCTTGATTTTCAAGGAAGTTCCTTTGAATTTGGAAGAAAATCCCTCGAAATTCAAGGGAAACTCTTTGATTTTTAAGGGAATTCTCTTGATTTTCAAAGGCAATCCTTTGATTTTCAAGGGAACTTCTATGTTTTTTAAGAGAAGTCCTAATATTTTTGAGGGATTAGGAGGAAGTTATGTTTGTTTGGATTCAAATCCAACGGTTGAAGTCGTTGGTTAATGTGCTGATTTAGAGGGAGTTAGTTTCGGCTTTTCCTTCCACCAACGGTTGAAGTCGTTGGTTAATGTATCAGTTTTTGCACACTTGGAGTTCCAATTTTTTTCTAAACTTAAATTCCCTTTAACCCTCAGATTTATTTGTGGGTGCAGCAAAAAAAGCTCATAAACCTCATTTTTTCATGATTTTTAGTAAATGCAGAATAATTGATACATTTTGCAGAATATCTGATAGTAAATATCACATAATATCCCCTTTTTAGTAATCAATAAAAATTAAACTATTCAAAATACTTGATTGCCTTTTTATCGGGCAGAAATGATGATTTCTAAATTATTATGAAATAACAAATAGAGGAAAAAATGAAAATCTTTTACAAACTAAACTTTGGATTGTTCTTAATAACATTCCTTTTTACAACAAATCTTTTTGCGCAAACACTCTGCGAGGCTGGTCAACCTATGGTGAATGGCCAGCAGTATACTGGAAGTCTAGCAGATAATTCTAATTTTGCTTCTTTTAGTTTCTTAGTGTCTGCAAATTCGACTCCGGGTTCAACTATTACCATAACCTTAAGTTCGAATCAAGATCCTCTTTTTCAAATTGAAAGATATTTAGATGGACATTGTGGAAGTAATCTTGTTTATGACTACCAAGGAAATATTTCGTTCGGTTTTAGTCCTACTGGAGTGATCCCAGAGTTTAATAGTCCCTTAACACTTACAGTTACACCCGGGCAATTGTACGTATTGGCCATACAAAATGCAACAGATTCTTTCGAGGATTATAGTATACAAATTGATTATAATGCTGCGGAGATTACTGTAGAAGGACCTTCGACAGCACCAACAACACCAGATGAATTTAGCCATGCGAACCTTTGGTATAAAGCAGATGCAGGAGTTACGACGGGTGCTACTTTCACTTGGGAAAATCAGGCTAATCCAACAGCTCCAACCACTCCAGTTACCGGAGATGCAAATGTTAGCCAGTCTACGGCAAACAATCAGCCGACTTACAACAACACTTCGGGTGCCGCTCAAATAAATTTTAATCCATCAATTACTTTTGATGGAACTGACGATTTTTTGGAGAGCAGTGGGGCAATTTCAAATTTTTTAGGTGTGGATGGATCTGGTGATAAAGTAGCTTCACAATTTGTAGTTTATAAGAGATTAGATAGCGATGTTGATGGTAACCATATTTATAATATATATGATAATGGTATATTATTCTTGGGAGGAAAAACAAATGGCCGACAATTACAGGAAAGTCTTAGGCAAGATGTTTTAACAAGTCCAATACTAAACGAAACACTTATTTTAGATTTACTTGCTACTACAAGTTCTACTTTTGCTAGCAATCAATTTTCAATGGATAAAAATGGTATTGAGAATCAAGCAGCTTCTTTTGCTGGTAATCATGTTTCAGGAAATAGTGGTGTAATGAGGTTTGGTCGTTATGGAAGCGATTATGGTAATTTTGTTATAGCGGAGGTAGTTGTTTTCCCAATACGAGTATCTTTAAGCCTGCGAAAAGAAGTACAGAGTTATCTAGCAATTAAATACGGTATATCACTTGGAGATAACAATGGGTTATCTCTATATTACAACTCAGCTGGTCTAGCGGTATATGTCAGTAATACATATAATCATGATGTATTTGGTATAGCAAAAGACGATGGTGCCGGACTGAACCAAACCCAAAGCAACAGTATGAATACTGGAAGCGGCGACGGAACCGGGCAAAGCGGCAAAGGAAATATTGTATTGAGCAATCCATCTTCTCTTGAAGATGGTGATTATTTGTTGATTGGAAATAATGGGGCAGCTTTAACATATTCAAATACTGGTTCAAATTTACATTCGGATTTTTCAAATTACCAAAGAGTTGCTCGTCAATGGTATATAAGTGAGAAAAACGAAGTTGGTACTATTACATTAGAATTTGAAATGGATGGATTAACATCAGTTATAAGCAGTACAGCGTCTGATTTTGCACTTTTATATGATACAGATGATGACTTATCCAATGTTGGAAGTGCGAACAAGATTGACGCAAGTTCTATTAGTGGTACTAAAATAACATTTACTAATCTGAATTTAGCAAATGGGAATAGAATAACATTCCTAGCAAAAACAGCTGCATTGCCGGTTGAACTAACCTCATTTACCGCCGCAAATTTGGAAAATAAAGTAGTATTAAACTGGGCAACAGCAACGGAAGTAAATAACTACGGTTTTGAAGTAGAAAGACAGATTCTGAAACAAGTTCAGAATGACACAGAAAGCTGGGTAAAAGTAGGATTTGTTGAAGGAAACGGAAACAGCAATTCTCCAAAACAATATACTTTTGAAGATAATTCAGCACAAAACGGAACTTACTCATACAGACTAAAACAGATAGATTTTGACGGAAAGTTTGAATACTCAAATGTAGTAGAGTTAGAGGTAAATACATTACCTACAGAATTTGCTTTGGAACAGAACTACCCAAATCCGTTTAACCCGACAACAACAATAAAATACGCAATCCCAACCGTAAAAACGGGTGCCCCGTCTTTACAAACGAATGTTTTATTGAAAGTTTATGATGTACTTGGCAATGAAGTAGCAACATTAGTAAACGAACAGCAATCAGCCGGAAATTATGAAGTTAAATTTAATGCAAGCAATCTTACATCAGGAATATATTTATACAGAATACAAAGCGGTTCATTTATTCAGACAAAGAAGTTAATGTTGATAAAATAGAATTAAGACAAAAGACTTTTAGACAAAAGAATGCAAAAATTTGTCATGCCGGTTTCCGGCCTTATCGGAATACCGGCATCTCATAAAAGTTAATACAATTCAGAAACCTCGCAGCTTTTTTGCGGGCTGATGATTAAATAGACGTAAGACTGCAAGACATGAGACTTAAGACGCAAATATTTTAGACATACGCAGTAGTAGTAGTAGCATCCTTCACCATGCCATTTCATTTTGAAGTGGCATGGTTGATTTTATAAATTAGATTAAAAAAGGTAACCACTTTATAAATGTATCATTCAATTAAATCTTTTTTAGACTATACTTTTGCAATAATAGGGCTTATTGTTTTTTTTCCTTTTTCGCTGATATATGCTCTGCTTATTATTTTATTATATAGGTCAAATCCAATTTATTTGCAAAAGCGCTCTATTGACGGGAAAAAGTATATCACTCTATACAAACTGAAAACAATAAAGGATGATGCATTAGTTGTAAATGTAAATAACACTACGTTTTATAAGGTTGTTACAGAAGATTCCTTTTATCTGCTGGGAAGATTTATGAGAATGACCGGACTTGATGAAGTGCCGCAGCTTATAAATGTACTAAAAGGTGAAATGAGTATTGTTGGTCCTCGTCCGTTAATGAAAGAAGATTTAGAATTAATAGAAAGAGAAAATCCTTCAATCTTATCAAAAAGAAAACAAATAAAATCAAAACCCGGAATTAGTGGTTTCTGGCAGATTTACAGAAACTGCAAAATGGATTTCAATGAATTAATTGAAATGGATGTTTTTTATGACAAGCATTCATCATTGAGGCTTGATTTCCATTTGGTTGTTAAAACCGGCTTGAATATAATGACAGTTAGTCATTTAGATACACTTCAATCATTAACTGTCTCATATGAACAAAATATTCAAAAAATAAAAGAGAAGTATTTGTTAAAGAAAAGCATCTAGTTAGTTACTTGATGCTTTTAGGACTAAAGTCCACAAACCAACAGCTGAAGCAGTTGGTTAGTGCATTATTTTTATGAATCCACAGATTTATCTGTGGGTTTAACAAAAGAGACATAATTACTAACAAAAAAAGGAACAAACATGAAAAAACATCTCTTACTGTTGTTAATTGTATTTACATATTCTTTAAGTGCTCAATACGCTTTAAAGGAAAGTACTTGGCAGTTAAATGCCGGTTTTGGATTCTCATCTTGGGGATTACCAATCTATGTGGGAGTAGATTATGGTGTGGCAAAAGATATTAGTGTAGGAGGTGAGTTTTCCTACAGATCATACGGAGAAGATTTTGGCGGATCAAAATTCGATCATACAATTATTGGTATATCTGCAAATGGAAATTATCATTTTAACTCTGTCTTAAATATTCCAACTAAATGGGATGTTTATGCAGGTTTAAATTTAGGATTTTATACTTGGAGTTCGCCAAGCGGCTACGGCGGTTCCGGTAATGGCGGATTAGGTTTAGGATTACAATTAGGAGCAAGATATTATTTTAATCCAGCATGGGCTGTTAATTTAGAATTTGGCGGCGGAAATGCATTCTCAGGCGGAAAAATTGGTGTTTCTCATATTTTCTAAACATTAAACCACAGATTTATCTGTGGTTTAACAGAAGAAACATAATTACAAACAAACCTCCGAGGTTTTTACGACTTGATAGAATATTAAAACCTCGGAGGTTTTTGCGGGTTGGACTAAAGTCCACAACAAAATGGGCTTTAGCCCAAATGCTAAGTTGAAGCAGTTGGTTAGCTTTAACAAAATATTTATATATCAATCAAAAAAAATAAGATAGAATTAGTAATATGAAATTTTCTATTAAGACTAAAATAATTCTCTTTTTCGTGCTTCCTCTTGCTTTGTTTATAAGTGCGTTTCTGTACTTTATTACTTCAAAGTTAGAAGAAGAAATTCTGCAGGATTTCATTAAGAGAAATAGTCTATTAATCGGTTCTTATGCAACTACAATTGACCAAACTCTTGCTACTACAATGAAAATTGTGGAAAATGGTGCAGAATATCTAGCCGGTTCCGAAAGTGAACTTTCAGAAAAAGAAATAAATACTTTCCTTACTCAAATTGTTAGAGATGATAAAATAATTTTTGGTGCTGTATTAGCATTTGCTCCCGATAAATTTCCAAATAAAAATTTATTTGCTCCATACGTTTTTTATGACGGAGATACTTTAACTTACATTGATATTACCACAAAAAGAGACTACACAAAACCTGAAGTTGACTGGTATTATATTCCGGCAACTACACTAAAACCATATTGGACAAAGCCATATAACGCACCAATTTTGAACGACAAACCTTTGATTACTTATTCATATCCGGTAATAGTTAATGGTGAATTATACGCAGTTTTAGAAGTGGATTTAAGTTTGGAGGTTATTGATGAATTTCTTCATAAGAGTATGCCTACACAAAAAGGAAGATTTATTCTTTTAGATAAAGAAGGAACTTTCATTTCGCATCCTGTAAAAGAAAAGATAATTAAACATACTCTCTTAAGTGATACAACATCAATAGTTTCATTGATCGAAAGAGAAATTCTTTATAAAGAATTAGTCGAAAATAAGATTGGCTTTAAGCAGCTTAAACACAATACTTCGGGGAAAAACATCCTCTCCTTTTATGCCCAAATAAATAATCCTAATTGGACAATTATAATTTATGCTTTAGAAGAAGATTTAATTTCTGTAATTACAGATTTATTTGACTCATCATTTATGGTTGTACTTATTTTCTTTTTTGTTGTAGCATCTATTGTTCTAATAACTATTCATAAGCTGCTAAATCCAATTTCAAAAATAAAAATGTTTGCTTCTCAATTAACTTCAGGAAATTATAATAGTAAGATTGTAATAAAATCCCATGACGAGTTTGGAGATTTAGCTGATGATTTGAATAATATGTCTGCCACTCTTAAATCAAGGGAAGACGAATTACTAAAATTGAATACCGAACTTGAAGACAGAGTAAAACAAAGAACAAAAGAACTTTCGGAAGCCAGAGATAATTTAGATTTAGCATTAAGTTCTGCGGAAATGGGAACTTGGAAGTTCAATATTAAGGATAGAATAATTATTGGTGATCAGAACACTAAAAAGCTATATGGCGTTAATGATTCTGAATTTAATGGCAGAGTTGAAGATTGGTTTAAATATATTCATCAAGATGATAAATTATATCTTAATGAATTGATGGCAAAAACATTATCGCAGAAAGAAGAATTTTATAGAGCAGAGTTTAGAGTTGTAAAACCGAATGAAGAAGTATCTTATATAATGTCTGCAGGCAGATTTACTTATAAAAATGATACAGCTGTTGAAGCATCCGGCGTTGTGTGGGATATTTCTAATATTAAAAATGCCGAACAAAAATTAAATGATGCATTAATAGAAGCAAAAAAACTTTCAATTGCCGTTGAGCAAAGTCCCGTTTTAATTACAATAACTGATCCTGAAGCGAATGTAGAATATATAAATCCTGAGTATTCCAAAGTAACCGGATTTACGCTTGATGATGTTGAAGGGAAAAAACATACTTTAATTAGAATGGGAGCAATATCAGAAAAGCTTTTTGAACGGTATAAAAGAATTATTTTTAGCGGTAGAACATTAAGAGGAGAATTTGAAGGAAGGAAAAAGGATGGTTCATTATTCTGGGTGAAAATTACCGGCACGGGAATTTTTGATGATCAAGATGAAATTAAGAATATAGTTTTTGTTGAAGATGATATTACAAATCAGAAAAAAGCTGAATTTGAGTTAAAAGAGAAAAATGAATTTATTGCCGAAAGGAATAAATTTATAACCGACAGTATTATTTATGCCAAAAAAATTCAAGAAGCAATTCTGCCAAAAGATGAATTTGTAAAATCTTTAATTCCAAATTATTACTTAATTTATAAACCCAAAGATGTAGTAAGCGGTGATTTTTACTGGCTTAATAAAATTGGAAGAAAATTAATTATTGCGCAGATTGACTGCACAGGGCATGGAGTTCCGGGCGCATTAATGTCAATGATTGGAAATACTTTATTAAATGAAATTATAGTTTTACAAAATATTACCGACACTGCCGAAATTCTAAACAAGTTGAATTCCCGATTAATTGAGGAATTAAATAAAGACACCAACAGCGATTCAAAAGATGGAATGGATGTTTCTATTGTGGCAATAGATTTTGATGATAAAACCATGCAGTTTTCCGGAGCTTACAGACCATTGCTTTACACAAAAGGAAATGAAATAATTGAAATTAAAGGAGATCGAAAATCCATCGGCGATTTTACAAAAGTTGGATTAAAATATACTTCTAAGTCGATAGATATTAATGAAGAAACCAGAATTTTTCTTTTCAGTGATGGAATTGTTGATCAGAATAATAGTGAAAATAAAAAGCTTGGTTCAAGAAAATTAAAAGAACTTGTGCTTGCAACATTGAATGAAAATTTAGAAGTTCAGGGTGAAAAAATAAATAAACACTTATTTGAGCATCAGGGCAATGAAGAACAAAGAGATGACATTTCTTTCTTGGCTATTGAATTGAAAGATATATTCAAGAATAGTAAAAGAAAATTAGAGTTAGATTTTGACGGATCATTCACTCATGATTTTGTTTTGAAAATAGGTGATCAATTAGAAGGAAAATATTCTGAGAGTTTGAATCGATCTGTTTATAAACAGCTTTATTTTTCCGCTTTAGAATTGGCTCAGAATATAGGTCATTACTCAATTAATAAACTTGATGATAAAAATAATTCTAATGGCTTTGGAAAATTAATAATTCAAAGTGATGAAAATTATTTTTGGATTACTTCCACAAATGAAATTAAAAACTCAACAAAAATGTTATTTGTTGAAAAACTTAATTACTACAATTCTCTAGATAGAGATAAGCTAAAGAAATTTTTAAAAGAAAAATTAAGAAGCGCTTCCGAATTGGATAGTAAAGGAGGAGGAATTGGTTTCTTAGAAATTATTAAAAGAACAAATAACCCTATTGGTTATTCATTCACAGAAATAAATAAAGTGAAATCATACATTAATTTAGAAATTAAAATTAACAAAGGAGAAGTTGATGGATAACTTGATAATATCCAAAACTAAAAACACATTAGGCGTTAAACTGGATGCTGAAAGCGGAATTTTAGAATTTGTAGGTTCATCTTTCCCTGAGAACACAACAGAATTTTTTGATCCTGTAATAAAATGGATTCAAGATTATATGCTTCATGTAACAGGAAAACTTACAGTAAATTTTCGGTTTGATTATCTTAATTCAAGCTCAATTAAATATATTTCCGATGTTATTGATAAGATAGAATTCTATCATACCAGCGGTGCAGAAGCTGTTATCAATTGGTACTATGATGAAAATGATGAAGACATACAAGAAATGGGTGATGACTTAAAAGATGATGTTACTTTGCCTTTCAATCTGATAATGAATTAGGAGTTATGTTATGGATAATAAACTAAACGAGACCGAACAAATATTCAGTGAGTATTTTGAAGCGCTTAATAAAGCAAATGAAGTAAAACAAAATACGTCAATTCCACAAACAGCTTTAATGATACAATATATGCAGCTTGCAGAAAGCTATGAAAAACTGTTGAAAACATCTGTAAGAGTTGCAAAACTTGGTGATAAAGCTCAGCACAAATTAATGAAATACAAAGAACTGCTTGATACTTTTAGAAATATTGATTAGCAGAAAATTTTATTTTTTTTCAGTTTTTAATTTTAAGATAAACTCAATAAAAAATTATACGGACGATAATGATTGAATCAGAATTAAATTCTTTACAGATGGAAGCATTTGAACATTTACACAAAGGTAGAGCAAGATTAGCTTATCCGATGGCTGAAAAGATTTTTAATCAACGATCCGATAATTCAATTGCGGCACTATGTTATGCTTGGGCTTGTTTAGAAATGGGTGAAATTGTAAAAGCAAAATCCCTTACAGATCTCTCCGAAACTTTACAAGGCGATACAATAATTACCAATATGTATCTGGGTTATATGCAGATGCGCCTTTCCAGCTTTGAAGGTGCAATTTATAATTTTAATATGAGTGAAGGTTTACAAAAAAATCTTTTAGCTTGGACTTACTTAAACAAAGCAAAATCTCTTGTGCAAATTAATGAAATAGAAAAAGGAATAAAGTTCTTCAATCTAGCTTTATTAATTGATAATAATAGTAACCCGGAATGGAAGGAATTAAAAAAATATTTTAGTAAGCTTGATAAAATAGACTCTATCCTAAAAAACGAATTACAATTTCCACTTTTATTAGATACGGTTAAGTCTTCAATTAAAGAAAAGGAAAATTGGTTTGCTCTTTTCACGCTTAATAAAATAGCCAAAGACAAGTCTTTATTAGATCAGACTAGTGAATTAAGAATTCTTCATTTAGAAGTGATGCTTAAGATGAATCAGTTTACTGCCATTAAAGAGAAAATTGTAGATTACCAAAATTTCATTATTGATAAAACTCGGTTGGAGCAAATTGTAAATGCCGTAAATAAATATGAAGTTGAAAAATCATCTCCAAAACAAATAATTACCGATAAGAATAATAAACAAGAAAACGAGTTTATCACTACTACTATAAATGAATTTGTTGAAACGGATTCTTTTAAATTGTTCGATTATGTCTCTAAAAATTCTGCCGAAATTAAAAACCTAACATCAGTTGACTTGAATAAAACAAATAAATTAGGTCTGGATGTTATTCTAAAAAATAAACTTTTTCAAAAATCTGCTAGTAATTACAACTGCTTTATAGCATGGTATCAGGAAGATGATCTTCTGCATCATTCAAGTTTTGAACTTGAAATTCCGGCAGACTGGGATGCGGTTCAATTAAATGATGAATGTTTATTAAATGATAATAACCTTTGGAGAGCAGGTGAAGGCAGAATTGAGATTTATCTTAATAAAGTAAAAGTTTTAGAATACAGTTTTACCCTTGGAAACATTGAGCAAAGTGAAGAAATATCTATTGCAAAAAATAATAATGAAAATCAAAATGAAATTGCAGACGAAAAAATTGATATTAAAACAGCATTAGACAGCCTTGAAAAAATTGTCGGTTTGGAAAATGTTAAAAAATCCATTCACGATTTAATAGATTATTTAGCTTTCATGAAGGAGAGAAAGCAGCTTGGCTTAAAAGCACAGGATAAACTTGCACTTCATTTAACTTTTATTGGCAGCCCTGGAACGGGAAAAACTACTGTTGCAAGATTAATGGGGAAAATCTTTAGAGCAATGGGAATTTTAGAAAAAGGAGAAGTTATTGAGGTTGATAGAACTTCTTTAGTCGGACAGTATGTCGGCGAAACTGCTCAGAAAACTGAAAAGATTTTAGAAGAAGCAATTGGCAATGTTCTTTTTGTTGATGAAGCTTATACCCTTGTAAAGAAAGGGGCTTCCAATGATTTTGGAAAAGAAGCAATTGATGCAATTCTTAAAAAAATGGAAGATCGCAGAGGCGATTTTATTGTTATTGCAGCAGGTTACCAAAATGAAATGGAAGATTTTCTAACTGCCAATCCCGGACTTAAATCAAGGTTTACTCACAATTTCATATTTGAAGATTATAACCCGTCGGAGTTAATTAAAATTTTTGAAAATCTTTCGCTTGAAGAAGATTATGTATTGATGAACTCGGCAAAAGTATTATTAGAAAAAGAGTTTGTTAAGTTGTACAGAAACAGAGATGAAAATTTTGGAAATGCAAGAACAGTCCGTAAATTTTTTGAAGAAATAAAAATGTCGGTAAGCAAGCGATATTTAAGTCTTCCTATACATCAGCGCGATAAACAAAAACTTATCACAATTACAGAAAATGATGTTCAAAATGTAATGAGAACTGATAAGGAACAATCTAATTTCCAGATACCAATTAATGAAGAAGAACTTTCCGAAGCGTTAAATAATCTAAATAAATTAGCTGGATTAATTTCTGTAAAAAATGAAGTTTCTGAATTAGTTAAACTTGCTAGATTCTATAAAAAAGAAAATGAAAATTTAGCAGATAAATTTTCATCGCACATTGTGTTTCTTGGAAATCCGGGAACGGGCAAAACCACAGTTGCAAGAATAATTTCAAAAATATATTCTGCGCTCGGAATTCTTCCTACCGGTCAATTAGTAGAAACAGACAGACAATCATTAGTTTCTGGTTATATAGGACAGACCGCAATTCAAACAAAGTCCTTAATAGATAAAGCGATTGGCGGTACATTGTTTATTGATGAAGCTTATACACTTTCAAAAAAAGATGGAAGTAATGATTTCGGTCAGGAATCAATTGATACTTTGTTAAAAAGAATGGAAGATGACAAAGGAAAATTTATTGTGATAGCCGCCGGTTATACTGAAGAAATGAAATCATTCTTAGAAAGTAATCCCGGAATGAAATCGAGATTTTCAAAAACTTTTGTATTTGAAGATTACACTCCTGATGATATGATGCTTATTTTGAAAGCACTATTCAAAAAAGAAAATCTGACTTTTACTGAAGAAACTGAAAAAGAAATTAAGAAGTATTTCAATAATCTTTATCGTGATAGAGATAAAAATTTTGGAAATGCAAGAATAGTACGTAATACATTTGAAATGATTTCGAAAAAACATCAGTTGAGGCTTATTAGTAATGAAGAAGAAATCTCAGCCGATCAAAAAAATATAATTATTCTTGATGATTTGAATGACCTTATAAAACCAACTTCGGCTAAAATTGAAACTGTAAAAGGAGACGAAGAAAAACTTCAACAATATTTGCATGAACTAAATGAATTAACCGGATTGACTGAAGTAAAAGATGGAATTGAAAAATTAGTTAACAGTCTAAAAATAGCAAAACTCCGAAAAGAACGCGGAATGGAAATAATTCAGAAACCATTACACTCAGTATTTACCGGAAATCCCGGAACAGGAAAAACTACAGTTGCCCGTTTGCTCAGTAAAATTTTCAAGGAACTTGGTATTATTTCCAAAGGGCATTTAGTTGAAGTTGATAGAGCAAAACTTGTAGCCGGATATTCCGGACAGACTGCAATAAAAACGGATGAGATTATTTCTTCCGCTATTGGCGGAACGCTTTTTATTGATGAAGCATATACACTTTCTAGAAGTTCAAATGATTTTGGACAAGAAGCCATTGACACACTTTTAAAGCGTATGGAAGATTACAAGAATGATTTTATTGTAATTGTAGCCGGTTATACAAATGAAATGAGAAATTTTATGAATTCAAATCCGGGTTTAACTTCCCGTTTTTCCAGTACATTTAATTTTGAGGATTACAAACCGGCAGATTTATTAAATATTGCTGAAAATCTTTCTATTAAAAGTGGATATAAATTTAGTCCCGAAGCTCAGTCATCTCTTTTAGAAAAATTCAATTCTTTATATAATTCCAGAGATAATAATTTTGGTAATGCTCGTTTAGTAAGAAATATTTTTTATGATGTAGTCTCAAATCAAGAAAGCAGATTATCTCAAATATCAAATTTATCTGATGACGAACTTACAACAATTCAAAAATCGGATATAGATTACTGAAACCTCGGAGGTTTCAGTAATCTATGAGATTCCGGCCTACCTTCGTAGGCAAGCCTACTTTCGTAGGCAAGCAGGAAAGACTAGATGCAAAAAAGCTAAGTCAAGTGCTTTAGCCAACACACTTGACATAAAAGATGGTACGGCTGCGAAGGGAATACTATTCAAAAATCTGAGAATCATTGAATCAACTATTTTTATAATTGTTCATAAAAAAAGTGGGAGAAACTCCTGTGTGAGCTTTAAAAGATTTGAAGAAAGCAGAACGACTGTTGAATCCGCATGTATTTGCTATTCCGGTAAGATTATAATTTAGAAAATAATCTTCATTTATTAATCTTATTGCTTCTTCAATTCTTAATGAATTTATATATGCGGTAAAACTTAAATTAAGTTTAGTATTAATTGCTTTTGATAGATAAGTCCTATTAGTTTCTATAGATTCGGCAGTTTCTTTTATATTCAAATCCTTCTTCAGATATAATTTGTCCTTTTGCATTTTTTGGTTCAACTTATCTATTAATATCTGTAATTGCTTATCGTCTTGATCTTGGATTTCGGGCTGGGCTTTTTCATTTTCAGAAATAATAGATTCGGAATATTTCTTCCCTTTTACAGCGTTAAGGCTCTTTCTAACCAGAATTAGATTTGCTTTTTTAAGCCGATAATTAAAATAGCTAAAAATTAATACCGATAGAAAAAGACTTAGTCCGGCAATGATTAACCATCTGTTAATAGTTTGTTCATTTTTTAAGCGCCAACTTACTTTTTCATAATTGTATTCTGATAATAGTTGCAAATATTTCCAGTTACTCTTTTGTTGAAATAATGTGTCTCTTAATTTTGTGGCTTTTTTATAATAATATAATTGATTGTTAAAATCATTTTTACGTTCAAAAATTTGCACCAATAAAGAGGCTAAATCCGTGCGAAAAGATAAAGATTTAATTTCATTCCCTTCAAGTGCTTCACTTTTTAGGGCGTAATATCTAGCAGAATCTATATTATTATTATTAAAATGTAATTTGCTATTCAGCAGATATAAATTAGCAATAAATGAAGTTTGATCATATTTTTTGGCTTTTTCTATTGCCAATCGATAATAATTTTTGGCTTGTTCAAAATTATTATCTAAAAAATAAATTCCCGCAATTTCCATTTCGATATATGTAATTGCAATTGAATCTATTGAACTTAATTTCCTATCCTCAAATTCTTTTAAAGAATTATGAAATCTAGTTAATGCTTTCTCATATTTTTTTTCTTTAATATCAATTAAGGCAAGATTGTTCTGAATTACTCTTTTTCTCCATCTTTCCCATTGAGGAATATCCCCCTTCTTTTCAATTACCTCTTCATAAATATTTCTTGCTTTAACATAATTTTCAGCAGTAAAGTAAAGATCACCAATGTTATGAAGAACAGTAACTAAATCATCATTAAAATTTCCGGTTTCATAAATTTCCCTGGCTCTCAAAATATTCGTCATAGAAGAATCATAAAATCCAATTGAATTGTAATATTCACTTTTAACTTCATAAGTCCAGCCCATTAATTTAAGAAGTTTGTCTTTTTTTGCTTCAAAGTATATTGTATCTAATTTTTGGATAAAATTTTTCTTATCAAATTTAAGAGTAAATCCTTTTGTCCTCTGATATGGTTCTGTCCCTAATTCCTGAGTTTCTCTTAAAAGCATTGTAATAAATCTTTTTGCAGAAGAAGTATCAAGAGAATGAACATCCCAATATATTTTGTTCAAAGTATCCATAATTGAATTCTTTTCTAAACTCTTCAAATTAAGAATGCGGTCTTCAAGCGATTGAGGATAAAGATTTAGTGCTAAAAATAGTATTAAAATCAAAAATGTGATTCGTTTCATCTTGACAATATATGATTATTTGTAAACAAAGGAATTTAATAATTGAATAAAATTATTCTATTGCCAGAAAAAATTCATAAAAATTATCAACAAAAGAGTCTCGATTGGTACATCGATACATCTTTAGTCTCATTTTCATTGAAGTTACTAATTACAATTACCGATAATAATTGGTAGTAAAACAAAACAAAATATATTTCTAATGGAGTCATAAAATGAAAACAAGACACTACATAATTTTAATATTATTTTTTATTGCAAGTCCGGTCTTTTCACAAAACAATTGCCTTACTTTTGATGGGGTAAATGATAAGGTTTCCTTAACTGCTCTTGGTGTTTCTACAACAGAAGGAGATAAAACGACCGTAGAATTCTGGATGTTTTGGGACGGTACATATGGTGATTTCCCATTTGGATTTGATACTTATGACCTTTGGCTATATAATGGCCATTTTGGATTTAACACTTTCAATACTGATTTATATGGAATTAATAGCAATGGACTGAGCAATAAATGGGTGCATGTAGCGGCTATTTTTAATAATGGAGATGTAACTGGAAATAAACTCTATATTAATGGAATAGAACAGATTTTATCACAAAAAGATGGAACACCAACGAACAATAATGCGTATGTTACAACATCCGCTACTATTGGAGGGCATATTACCGATACGTGGAATTATTTTAAAGGTGAAATTGACGAGTTTAGGATATGGAATGGCGAACGAACCACTTCACAAATCCGCGAAAACATGTGCCGTGAACTTGGCAATCCTGGTGGTGAAGCAAATCTTGTTGCATATTATAATATGAATACCTTACAAGGAACAACTACTTTGCCTGAAAATTCTGGCAATTCAAATGATGGATACTCTTCACTATTTTACAGCGGTTCAGTTGATGTTATAGAATCTCCAAGTGCTTTTACTGATGAAGATGCAAATTGGATAGCTAATGAATGGGTTGGTAAAACATTGACTATTACTACATCTGGGGAATACCAAGAACGTATTGTTAGAGATAATGTAAGTAATACTGTGAGAGTCACTCTAGATTTTAACCCGAATTTGGTTACCGGAGAAAACTATGTAATTGTTGGTGATGCTTTAATACTGGAGGACTCTGAAGCTTTTACTACTTGGACGGGCAATAGCAGCACAGACTGGTCAACGGCTAGTAACTGGACAGACGGCGTACCAACTTCTACGGATAATGTTGGAATACCAAGTAGTGGCACTAATCCCACTTTAAGCGGATCACCAACAGTTAATAATCTTGTGCTTGGAACATCTTCGGCTCTAACATTATCTTCCGGAGTAACAGTAAATGGAAATCTTTTCTTAGAAAGCAACCTGGACCTAAACGGACAAATAATTTATTTGGGTTCGACTGGGTTATTAGTTGAAGGTGCTGGAAGATTGCATGGAGTAAGCGGTGCAATTACTACAACTAGAGATCTTAATAATATTAACCAAAATGTTGCTGGATTAGGAGCAGAAATACAAACAGCAGCAAATATGGGAAGTACTATTATTACAAGGGGTCACTCAGCAAGTTTTAATAGTATTTATAGATATTACGATATAAGTCCCTCGAACAATATACTCTTAGATGGCGCAACCCTAGTTTTTCATTATAATGACAATGAGCTTAATGGGCTTACAGAGAGTAATTTGGGATTATTCAAATCTAAAGATGCTATAAATTGGACTGTAGAAAATGGAACCCTGGATACAGAAAACAATACAATTACTCTCGCGGGCATAAATTCTTTTTCATTGTGGACAGCCGGGGACAGAAATCAACCATTACCGGTTGAACTAACATCATTTACCGCTGCTTTGAAAAGCTCAGCAACCGGTGAACCAAATGTAATTCTTAACTGGGCAACAGCCACAGAAGTAAACAATTACGGGTTTGAAATTGAAAGTCAGATTCTGAAACAAGCCAGTCAGCCGACTAGGCAGGTTCAGAATGACAACGATCAATGGGAAATAATTGGATTTGTTGAAGGACACGGAAACTCAATCAGTCCAAAAGAATATACTTTTACAGATAAAGCACATGAAGCCGGAAAATACACTTACCGCCTAAAACAAATAGACTTTGACGGCAAGTTTGAATATTCGGATGTTGTTGAAGTAAATGTTGAATCGATTAAAGATTTCAGTCTCGACCAAAATTTCCCAAATCCTTTTAATCCAAGCACAATGATTAAGTATTCAATTCCGACTAAAGAATTTGTATCTCTCAAAATTTATGACATTCTTGGCAATGAAGTTGTTGATTTAGTAAATGAGAATAAAGAAGCCGGAAATTATGAAGTTTCGTTTGATGCTTCAAATTACCCAAGTGGTTTATATATTTATTCCATATCTGCAGGAAGTTTTAATCAAGTTAGAAAAATGATGTTGGTTAAATAATTTTATGGGAGCTTCGGCTCCCTATTCTTCAAATATCTTCTCGACATATTTATACACACATTTCAAAAAAAGCAATTGATTAAATTTGGAATCTAGTAGATAAACTATTTCAATAATTTAGTTATATTCGAAAGTTGCCAGCATAAATAATTTTACTTATGCTGCTAATTTTGTTGGATAAACACAATACAGCATAAACACAAGTTGGCATTCATTAGAAATTGAAATTCAAACAGAAGTGATAAATGGAAGAAAAAATGAGTAAACCTAAAAATGAAAGTGTTCAGAAATTTCTTGATGAAACACTACTGGTTGACAGTGAAAAATATAATTACTTGATAGAAATACGTGATATTATTTTTAATATATATCCTGATACTAATGAAAGAATAATGTATGGCGGAATAATGTTTTCGATCAACTCTGAAGATTTTGGAGGTTTATTTGTAAGGAAAAACCACATTTCTTTTGAATTTGCAAAAGGATTCATGATGAAAGACCCTAATGGATTTCTTGAAGGAAGCGGAAAATTTCGGAGACATTTAAAAATTAGGACAGAAGAAGATATTAAAAACAAAGAGTTAGTCAACTTTGTAAAGCAAGCCTTGTAAAATTTCATGCATAAAAATAAAATAGAAGCATTATGGAATCAATTTCGCCAAACATTTTCGTAAAAGACATCAAGGAAACAATCAAATTCTATCAAAGTATTGGATTTAAAACAGTAATGACCGTTCCCGAACAAGGTGACTTAGTATGGGCAATGATGGCTTGCGGGAATGTAACTTTTATGTTTCAGACATTTGACAGTTTAGGTTCTGAATTACCAGCAATATCAAGACAAGATGGTGGTTCATTATTGTTGTATATCCAAACAAAGGAAATTCGAGCGTTTTACAACAAAATTAAGAACAAGGTGGATATAATAAAAGGACTGGATAAAACTTTTTATGGGGCAACAGAGTTTGCTATTCGAGACATTAACAATTATATCCTGACTTTTGCGGAAAATGAAAAATAACGAAATGCCAATAATTTGTATAATGCATAAGAGTTTAGCGTCCTGAAATAGGTTAACTATTTTGTTCTTTTTGAGTCAATCTATTTCAGGACTATACAGTTTTTAATACTACTTTAATAACATTAATTTCTTTGTTGATACAAATCCGGCTGAAGTTTCAATTCTGTAAAAATAAACTCCGCTTGATAAGCTTCCAGCATTTAATAGGATTTTATAATATCCAGGTTTCTGATTTTCGTTAACTAATGTTCTTACTTCATTACCTAAAACATCGTAAATTTTCAAACTTACATTCACATTACTTGGTAACGAATACTCAATACTTGTCTTCGGATTAAATGGATTTGGGTAATTTTGTTTCAATTCGAATTCTGTCGGAAGCATATTCACTTCAACTTCTATTTCATCTGAATATTCAAACTTACCATCAAAGTCTATTTGTTTTAGTCTAAATGAGTATTTTCCGTTTTGTGTCGTTTCATCTATAAATGAATATGATTTTGGACTGTTAGAATTTCCGTGTCCTTCTATAAAGCCTATCTTTTCCCAATCCTGCTGCTCCGTTCCTTCCCCTCCTTGGAGGGGATTATGGGGTGGGTTTAAATTGCGTTCTATTTCAAAACCATAATTATTTACTTCTATTGCGGTTTGCCAGCTAAGTAATACTTTATTATCAATTATTGAAGCTTGCAGGCTAGTTAATTCAACCGGGAGCAAAGAATTTCCTAAATCATTATCTGCAGCGTTACTTCCTAAAGTGAAATCACTAAAACTAGTTAATCCGCTCCTTGTAACAACCCATCCAAGTCCGGGATTTGAAGTTCTTTTTGCTCTACCGTTTTTATGAGTTCCAAGTGCTGCCCATTCAGCAGAAGAATTCTCTCTTTTTATCACTCTTAAATTCATTCTTTTAACTTCACCGGCAGAATTCAATTCATTCGAAATTCCTGAAAAATTATAAGCATCAAGCTCAATAGAATATGTTCCGGTAACAGTTGTATTTGAAATAGTCCAACAACCATATTCCGAGTAACTATTAATTGTATAGGAATTATCTAATAGTGATCCTGAATTATGTGTTGTCGGATCACCCATAATAAATTTCCCTGTTAGAGTTCCCCCCACTGTTTTTGAATTACTATATTTTACTACTGCTCCACCCCAATGATTTGAACATCCAACCGGAAAAAATATATTTTCTGAGGAAAGATCGGAAACATATCTTTTTAGATTTCCATTTATCCAAGTTGTAAACTCCGGCGATGGAGAATCATTAAATACTAGCATTCCAGTTGAGTTTATGGAAGATCCGAGTGTAATTAAATTATCAGTTCCCACATGTATAATTCCATTTGCAAGTTCTAATGTATCTGAAACATTAACCGAATTTGTCAACGTAACATTATTTGTATTATCAATTTTAAGATAGCTTATTATTGATGGCAGTGCGTCGCCTGATACTTGAAAACTTGCACCATTATATATATAACTCGCTTCCGAACTAAAACTTCTTGATAAAGTTTGAATATTTCCGGTTGAACCTGAAGATGTAATTCCTTGTGGTGAACCGACATAAATTTTCCCTCTTGCATAGAGATTAAAGCTTCCCGATCCTTCCAAAATATAATTACCTGTTGTTAGTTCTCCCGTTTCTTTAACATGAACAGAATTATTGTTTGTCACATTAGCATCTAAAGTAACATTATCATTTGATCCAATAAAAACCACATCTTCTGAAGTTGGCGCTTGTGATGCTGCAATTCCTAAATGTGAAACTGTTGACCATGTTGAAGCTTCGCTCCAGTTTCCGGTTATTCTTGAATAATATATCACCGCCGTTTTATCTAAAACTAACAATTCTTCTAAATTTTCTAAATCAGAACCATTTAGAGTTGCGGTAATTATTGAAATTCCTACAGTTGCCGAAGTTATAGTTGCAGTATAAGTTCCATTATTGTTATCTGTTACTTCACTAATTATGGCATTATTGTTTGCTGAAAAGAGAACTGTTCCAGCACTGGCTGTTAGTGCGTTACCATAAATGTCATAAAGTCTTAAAGTCACAGTTGCAAAATCTGATTCATCATTTATAATCTGAGATTTACTTAAAGTAATAGTTGAAGCAGTTAATGAGGCAGAAGAGGGCAAAACATTAATTGTATTAGAACCAAAAGAACATGGATCGCTAGAATTTACAATTTGAATAACTTTGTTTGAACCTGCCGTTGTTAATGTAACATCATGAGACCCAAGAACTCCAGATGTAAAAGAGGCTGAAGTTCCTGCACCTTGCGAAATATTTGAAGAACTTGATAAATCTACCGTACTTACAAAACTTGAATATAAATTTCCGTCACCATTGGATCCATCAACAGCAGTGAATTTGACCTGGAATGAATTTCCCGCTATTACATTTCCTAAATTATTATCATCAGTTATTGTTGTAATTTTGAAACTAACAGGACCACTAACAATTATTGGTGCTGATTGATCGCTGTGAACTCCATTAACTAAATTTGAGGCTGTAACTTCAGCTCCCCTATAAAAAGGGCTTGGATTAATACCGCTTAGATTCCAGCTTCCAGATGCTGCAAGTGTATCTATTGCCATTCCATCAACATAGATAATTAATGAATTCTGTGCGTTTGAACCGGAAACCGAAACATCTCCCGATTGAATTGGGCCGGTAACAATCGGCGAAGTTACCGGAGTAGTAACAGTTACTATTGTCGAAGGATTACTTTCAGTTTTGTTTAGTGCTTGAGCAACAGCAGTTATCTGATTTGCATTGTTTATTGGTGATGATGATAATGTTAGTCCGTTTACTTCCCAATTTCCATAAGCATCTACTGTAGTTGAACCAATTAAATTTGTGCCGCTATATACTTTTATTATTGATCCAGGCGATTCTTCAGACGATCCACTTACAATTGTATTTGCAGATGTTAACTGACCCAACACAATCGGTGAAGAAGTCTTTGCCGCAGAAACTGTCACTAAATTTGATGGATTTGATAAAAAGTCGAGTGCTGTTGTACCAAAAGCTCTTGCAGTCACTTTATCATCAATTAGAAATCCTGCATAACTAAGATCTGTGTTTGCACCACTAGCTACTGTGCTTGATGTCCTTGTTACTTCAGTACCATTTACATACAATATTATTGTAGCAGCACTAGTGTAATTATTTGTAATATTAATTGTAGTTGAGGATGTATTTTGTAAAATAGTAGTTGTATTTATAGTTGGAGCAAGAACTAAAGTGCCTGTATTACCTTTAACTCCATTTGAATAACCTGATAAACATGACCCGTAAGTAGCAACAGCATAGAAAGTTGCTGAAGCAAATGCCGATTGAGCTAAGCCTGTTGATACTTTCCAAGTTCCATCAACTGAAGAAACATAAACCGGCGAAGAAACAGAAGCAAAAGTTCCAATGCCCGATTGCTGGTATAACTGTATTGAAACAGTATTACTTAAAGGAGGATTATTGTTTTCATCAAACCAAGTTCCATTAGCATCTCTTTTACCATTATCTAATGAAGTAATTAGAGGGACCGGTAAATAGCAAATTGCATCTGCCGCAACTGCAGCTTCATTTGAAACCGATGATATGGTTTTTCCTATAGCAGTAGCTTTTGCAGTTATTAAATCGCCAAGTATAAGCCCGCTTATTCCTGACAATGTCCAAGAATTGTTTGAAACAGTAGTTGATCCGATTAAAACATTATTTTTAAATATCTCAATAGATGTCTCATCAATTTCATACGAAGTACCTGAAATTGAAATAGAGGATTCATTAAGATTTGATGTAATTGTGGGGGCCGAAGTAATTGGAGATCCAAAACCAATATCTGCATTAGTTAATTCTGATAATTTTGTTGTTGCAGGAAATACATTAATCAATGCTTTTAATGTTTTATTGATCGTTCCAAATTTACTATCGTCAATTCCATCAACGTCAGAAATGGTTCCTAATATACCGCTTGAAGCATTCGTTATTGTAGCAGCGGCAATTCTAACAATATCTTCAGTTCCAATATCCTCTAAAGGAACAAAGAAATCATATAAATAATCTATAGTCGAGCTGTTATTACTGGCAGCAAAAGAAAATTGTGTATGATTGTTAAGATCATAACTATAATCAAGTGTGCTGGTTTCCCCCGCGTGAGTATATATTGCAACATCCACAGTTTGACGAAGTACAATTTCTTTTTCGAAACCTGGATTTTTTCCATCACCTGATATGTCACCATCAGTATCAATTAAAAGAGAATAACCTTTTTTATTGCTTGCAGCTTTTCCTATTCTAAATCGAACAATAAGATAATCTATACCGGCTACTTTTCTGGTTAGAACGTAAACTGATTGCGATTTGGAATTGTCATTTTCATTCCTTACTAAATCCGTAATGCCGCCTCCTGCACCGGTTAATAAATCATTAACAGGTTCGAGAGAAAGTTCAGGAAGAGGAATCATATTTAATTCACTAGCAGAACCGTAATCTATTCCATTTAAAACCCAAGTGCTTCCCACAGCCGAAACGGCTCCATCACCATTTGGGTCTAATACTAACTTGCCTAATGAGTTTCCGGCTGGTTTATAAATTAATCCTGGTGATTGCGCAATTATTGAAATTAAGCTAATCAAAAAAAATAATACTAGATATTTTGCAATAAAATATTTGCTTTCCATTTCACCCTCAGCTTTGAAAATATTTTTCGAGAAATTGCTTCTTATTATTTCATATGGTTTGAAATAATTTTCTTATCATTTTTTGAATAGCTTTAATGATTATTAAGACAATTTATCCTTATTAGAATCAAAAATTTTAACTAACAATCAATTTCTAGTTAGCAAAAGATTATCGACAAGAATGGATTTAAGTTTAGGATTATTGATGCAGTTTATTTAAAAATTCTGCTCAAAATTGATGTTTTAGTAGCTCAATTAATTTTGTATAATTTCGCGAATCGAATGTAACCTGACTGCAATCTATAAAATGTAGCTTCCTGAAATAGGTTGCCTTTTTTATTCTTTTGAGTCAATCTATTTCAGGACGCTAAACTATAATTGATAAGATGCATAAATCATCACTTCATTTTTGAAGGATTTTAATAAGTTACTGCAAATCAATGTTGCAAATATTGCAACATTGCTGATTAATATGTTGCAATATTTGCAACATAACTAAAAGTTTCATATAGAATTTGCACTTGTAAAAGAAAGCGTTTGGATTAAACTTATTTATATCAACATAAAACGTAGTAGTTTCTTGAATCCAATAGCCTTCCCCATATCAATATTTGTGATTCAATTTTCCACTTCTATTCAAATATTTTAATCAAGGAGTTATATTTATGAATAATTACATAAACAAGAAACTACCTTTGTTACTGTTAATTATGCTAGCAACTAATTTTTCGTTATTTGCACAGGGACACACTTTTTCTTCCTTTGATACAGGCACTATTACAGGCGGAGGTGCGGAGTATACAAAATCATTAAATGTTACTGGATTGACAAATGATTTTCTTTTTGTTGTTGTGACTGCCGATTTTATTCCCGGAGCTAATTCAGCTTTTTCTCAGACTATGCAAATGCAGTTAGATAACAATAGTTCTACCATTTATAAAACCTTTGGTACAGCGACTTCTGGTGCATTAGCAAATTCTAATTTAACAACATTAGTTTGGTCTGGACTACTGGAAAAAACTTATTCAGGAGGGACTAATTTAACTATTAAATTCAAGGACACTTACTCTGTCGGTGGTACTTACACTTCAGAGCTCCAAAATGTCTCCGTGACTATTTATGTAACACCTACTCCGATTCAGACTTTTACTTCTTTTAACACGAGTACAATTACTGGAGCTGGGTCAGCTTATGATAAAATATTAGATGTTTCTGGGTTAATCTATGATTATTTGTTTTATGTCGTAAGTGCCGATTTCGTTAGTGGAACAAAACCAGCATGGTCACAGACAATCCAGATGCAGTTGGATAATAACGGATCAACAATTTATAAGACTTTTGGCAATGCAAATACAGGAGTGTTATTAAACTCTAATAGCACAACACTGTTTTGGCATGGAGTCATGGAAAAAGTATATTCTGGAGGTGGAGCGCTAAGGGCAAGTTTTAAGGATACTTTTACAGATGGCGATGGACCTTATAACTCTGCTTTAAATAATGTTTCGGTTAAAATTTATCCGGCACCCATACCTGTTAAAACATTTGCTACTTTTGATACGGGCACAATAACTGGTGCTGGAGCTGAAATAATCAATTCTTTAGATGTTTCCAGTTTGACAAATAATTATTTATTCTATGTTATAAGTGGAAATTTCATTCCCGGAGCAAATTCAGCATTTTCACAAACTATTAATATGGAGCTTGATAATGGAGCATCAACTATTTATAGCGCATATTCAGGTGCGACTTCAGGAGCATTGAATAATTCAAATGCAACAACCTTGTTCTGGACTGGAGTAATGTATAAACCGTATAATGGTGGAGGTACTTTAAGAATAAAAATAAAAGATACATTTAATGATGTTTCCGGCCCTTATTCTTCAGAACTTCAAAATGTGAGTGTTTCTATATACTCTGAACCATCAACTGTTCCATTACCAGTTGAGTTGACTTCTTTTATAGGAAATTCAAACAACAACTCCATAAAATTAACTTGGCAAACAGCAACCGAAGTAAACAACTACGGATTTGAAATTGAAAGACAGATTCTGAAACAAGTTCAGAATGACAGCGAAGTTTGGGAAAAAGTTGGTTTTGTTGAAGGACACGGAAACTCAAATTCACCAAAAAAATATTCTTTTATTGATGAATCAACACAAAGCGGAACTTATTCTTACAGATTAAAACAAATAGACTTTGATGGCAAATTTGAATATTCAAATGTAGTTGAAGTGATTGTCGAATCGATTAAAGATTTTAGTCTCGACCAAAATTTCCCTAATCCTTTTAATCCGACTACTATGATTAATTATTCGGTTCCGACTAAAGAATTTGTATCTCTCAAAGTTTATGACATACTTGGAAACGAAGTTACTTATTTGGTAAATGAGAATAAAGAAGCAGGAAATTATGAAGTTTCGTTTGATGCTTCAAATTATCCAAGTGGTTTGTATGTTTATTCCATTACTGCCGGAAATTTTAATCAAGTTAGAAAAATGATGTTAGTGAAATAAATTTATGGGAGCTTCGGCTCCCCCTCTTCAATTAAAATATCTTCTAGACATATTTAAACCAACATTCCCCAAAATAAAAAATTAATTAAATTGCTAATCCAATAGAGGATTTTTTTGAATAATTTAATTTTGTTCGTAAATTAAATATATAAAGAATTGTTCTTATACCTCTAAATTGGCATGATAAGAACAATTGCATTTACACATACGTTAGACTTTATTAAGAGAAGTTGTGTTACTGAAAATATAAGAACAAGTATTTTGAACAAAAAAGAAAAATATTCTGAAGTTGTATGTTACTGGTCAGCTAGAAGGATGTCTCCAAAAGTAATGCTATATGTAGCTATTGTTTTCATTCTCTTTATTGCGGTTTCTTATTTTGGTTTTCATTCAGTAACAGCTGTAAAAGGGCTTGCGTATACTGCACTTGCTTCGATTATGTCCCTTTTACCTATGGTATTTACACGTGCAGAGTATCGATTAACTCAAGAAAGTCTCGAATTTAGACTAATTAGAAAAAAGGAACAAAAGCCTTATAAAACACTATTTCTATTGGATCAGTTAAGCCATGTAGTGAAAATTGATAGTGGATTTAAGTTTTATTTGAAATTGAAAGAAAGAAATTCAATTTTACGATTTTGGAAAAAGCACATTATAGACCATTATTCTGGTGAGGTGAGGTTAGAAAATAAAGATACTGAAAGAGTTATGACTACTTTAGATAAATATGGAATTTCAATTAAGGGAAAATATCCAAAGGGCAATACCAAAATGTGAAAAAATGTACTTAAACAAAGCCTAACAATGTATAAAAATAATAGCCGATTCAGTAGTGAATTCAAGCGTTGCAGCCCGTTTCAACCTTCTTGTAACTTGACAGGAAAGTGCCACGCAGTCGGCTACTATTCTTATACCAACCGTTAGCACTTATTTGAGAAAAAATGAAACGATTAACAAAATTCATAGAAAAGAACATTTCAGGAAAAAAAGTTTTAGGACTTTTTATCTTGACCAATCTTGTTTACATCTTTATGCTGACTGTTACAATTCCTAAAACAATGGAATTCTCTAACGGAATGAAATTATTGGATATGATGCCCACAGGATATGATTTAAATTATGTAAGTGAATTATTCACTTCGCTTGGAGAAACTGGACGTTTGACATATCTAACCAACCAAATACCTGTTGATATGATTTACCCACTACTATTCGGACTTTCTTACTGTTTGCTTTTGGGATATTTCTTGAAAAAATTGAACAAATTAAATTCCCCATATAGTTATCTCTGTCTAATACCGATAATTGCCGGAATTGCAGATTATTTGGAAAATATCGGAATTATCACAATGCTTAAAAACTATCCCGAATTGAAAGAGACTACAGTTTATACAACTAATATGTTTACAGTTATAAAAAGCATTTCAACAAGTATATTTTTTATTGCATTAATAGTAGTCTTAATAACACTTGGAATTAAAGTATTAAACAGAAAAACAAGTGCTAACACCGTATAAAATTAATTGCTAATGCAAGCCTACTTACGAAAATCCTCGCGGATTTTCTATTCAGTTTATATTTGCTAAATTAGGTGCTTAAACACGCCACTAATCTTATACAATCACGTTGTGCTTAATTAAACAGAGATGTGCGCGTTACTTAATGGAAAGATTGGAAAGTGTAAACTAAAAAAAATAGGAAATGCTAGGGAATGGATTTCAATCAAATTCATTATTAAAAAAGTGATTTATCAAATGGAATACTTGGGGTCATGTTTATGCAAAGGAATTAAATTTAAAGTTATAGGAGACTTTGAGAGTTTTTATTTGTGTCATTGCAGATATTGCAGGAAAGACACAGGGTCTGCTCATGCTGCAAATTTGTTTTCCACAACAGCTAAACTAGAATGGATAAAAACGGAAACTGAAATTAAAATATTTCAACCACATAAAAGTAATCATGTGAAAGCCTTTTGTACAAATTGTGGTTCTGCTTTGCCTAATTTACAAATGGACGGTAACCTTTTAGTCGTACCAGCAGGATGTTTAGATACTATATTAGAAACACGACCTATTGCACATATTTTCACCTCCAATAAAGCAAGTTGGGATGAGTCGTTGGAAGAAATAGATAAATTTGAGCGTTTCCCAGAATAAGAAATAAATATAAAGAAATTTGCTCCTGTTTTTATTGATTAATAGACATCGAGAAAATATTTAATGGAGATTAGTCTATTAGTAAAATTTAAAAAAAACTAAGCCCGACATCGTATATAAAACATTTGGCAGTCAGTGGGTTATCGAACGTTTTAGCTAGTATCAAAAGTTCTTGTAGCTTGTCAGAAAAGTGCTTCGAAATGCCAAATGCTACATATACTTGACCGTTGGCGGTAATTTGGAAATAACTGTATATAGAAATTAAAAATGTACCTAATAGACAAACCATATATTTCAGATTTTCTTATCGATACGATAAAAGAAAATCACTATCAGGTTGTTGCAACAAAAGTGGCTAAAGAATTAGTGACCGACGTTTCCATCAATTGGATAAGCGAAGAAGAGGCTATTGCGACTCTAAAAAATAACCCTTCTCAGCGGATATATTCCAATTCGGAAAATGTTCTAAGTTGGATAGATAAACACTTTGGGGAAAGTGAATTGTCAAAACAAATAAATATCCTCAAAGACAAGGTAAAATTCAGAGAGCAAATTAAATCCCTGTTTCCGGCATTTAAATTCCAAAAAATCAAGTTAGAAAACATTCAGAATATTACTGCCGGAGAATTGTCATTTCCATTTGTCATAAAACCATCCATCGGATTTTTAAGTATTGGCGTTTATATTATAAATGATGAAAACGACTGGATTAAGGCAAAAGAGGAAATAACGCCGCACAATCTTAAAAGTATTTTCCCAAAAAATGTACTCGATACTTCGCACTTTATTCTTGAGGATTTTATTCAAGGTGAAGAATACGCCGTAGATTATTATCATAACGATAAGGGTGAGGTGGTTCTGTTAAATGTTTTACACCATGTTTTTTCATCGGGAACAGATACAAGCGACAGAGTATATTCGACTTCTAAAGCAATTATCGAGCAATATAAATCTGAATTGGAGCAGTTTTTAAGCACAATTGGTAATAAACTTCATTTAAAGAATTTTCCGGCTCATGCAGAAGTAAGAATAGATAAGAGCGGCAAAATAATTCCTATCGAAATCAACCCACTTCGTTTTGGAGGTTGGTGTACTACGGCTGATTTATCGGGAATTACGGTGGGGCTTAATTCCTACAAATACTATTTTGAAAACACTTACCCCAATTGGGATAGGATTTACGAAGGCAACGAAAATAAAATATTTAGCATCATCGTTTTAGATAATAATTCAGGTATTATGCCTGCTGATATTGCAGAGTTTGATTATAAAGCACTTGCTGATGATTTTGAAAACCCTGTTTTGATAAGAGCCTTAGATATTAACACATATCCTCTTTTTGGTTTTGTTTTTACAAAAACTGACAAAAAAAATAAAAAGGAATTATACGATATTCTCAGTTCGGATTTGAGAAAATATATCATTGTTAGAGAATAAAAACTACCGCCAACAATGCATATGCGAAAATAATCCCTAAACAGTCGCACTACGCATATACTAACCATTGTGGGCAATTAAAAAATGAAGCATGAGTTTATCTAGACATATAGGATATTCATAAAGTATTTCATGGCTGGCATGAAAGAACTAGGGAATCCTATACTTCCTTCCAATAGCAGTGAAAGGTTTGAAAATGGTTATATCCTGAGCGAACATTTAGTCAATTTCAAAATAAAGTGCGAAAATAGGCTGAAGTTGGACCTTTATAATTTAAAAGCGAGATGATGAATTTTAATATTGGTCATTAATTTTTTTTAAATAAAAACAAGAGGTCTTTTAAGAACCGGGGAAGGCAAATAAATGGATATTTAACATTGAATGTAGAAATGCAGCAACACTACAAAATAATTATGAATGAAACTAAAAATAAAATAGTACAAAATATATTTTCCCAAGCTTATATTATAGGTGGTTCTCCGTGCAGTGGTAAAAGCACAATAGCTAAATGCCTGGCTAATGATTATAATTTTGAATATTACAAAGTGGACGATCATGAAAAAGAACATTCCAAGAGATGTCAATCAGATCGTCATCCGGTGATGTTCAAATATTCAAAAATGAATTGGGATGAAATTTGGATGCGTCCAGCCTCATATCAAGCTCATGAAATGATAGAATATTATCAAGAACGTTTTGAAATGATTATTGAAGATTTGCAAATCTATAATTTAGAAAAACCAATATTACTAGAAGGGGCTGCTTTCTTGCCAAATTTAGTAAAACAATTTAATGTAAATTCTCAAAAAGTGTTATTTATGGTTCCAACAAAAGAATTTCAATTAAATCATTACTCAAAACGACCTTGGATCAAACCGATTTTGAAGGAATGTAAAAATCCAGAAAAAGCATTTGAGAATTGGATGATGAGAGATTATTTATTTAGTCAAGAGATTCTCAAAAATGCTAAATTTGAAAACTATCATACAATTTCTATTAATGGTTCGGAAAATATTAATACAATATATACGAAAGTAAAAAAATATTTTGATTTAGAAATAAATGTAAACTAACAAGAATATTTCGATGGACGAGAGATTGGATGATTTTAGTTTACCTTTTATGAAAAATTTTAGTTTATATAGTTCTGAAATAGTTCGGAAAAAAGAATAAAAAGGTCAACCTATTTCAGGACGCTACAGAAAATTCTGTTGGTAAAATATTTACTTCAAAATCCGCCATAAAATGCTGTGGACTACATTTGTTCAGAAAATAAAAATAAGTTTGCATAAATTATATGCAAGCTTATTTAATAATGTATGTACAATACTTACTAAATTATAATTAATTATAAAATCCATCGTGATAAGCGTTATTTTTCGAAAAAGTAAAATTTGTTTGTAGTTATAAAATCGAATTACTGTAACAAGAATCTATTTAAGGGAAAAGAATTTTGAAAAATATTCCGATTTTGAAACTAAATGCAGAGCAAAATTTTCTATCTCTTATTGTTTCTTTTGCAGAAAATAGTTGCTACAGTTTCGGATTCACAAGTAAAGAATCTCATATTCTTTCTATGGCAGCGGAAGAAATTTTTGTATACTTATGCAAAATTAATAAGGGATGTGAAATAAATGTTTCTTCTAAAGATGGATTATACTTTGTTGAACTAAGTTTTCAGTTCAGCGCAAAAAAATTTAACCCCAAGGCATTTAATATAACAAGCAATGTTAATATAGATGATGAAAAATCTCTTGATGAAATGGGGCTTATGATTACCAGCCGTATTGTTGATAGCTTTTCAATGAATGAGGAAGGGAGTAATATTGTAATTTCACTTTTGAAATATCGCTCTTATCCAGAATTTGAATTCCCGGAGTTTGATATACATAAAGTTGTAAATCCTCAAATTAGCTTACCTGATAAACAAGAAGTGCAATTGCTTGCAGCTTTATTAAATAAATATGAAAAAACCATAAAACTGGATCAAAATTTTCATAATTATTTGTTGCTGGCGGATATGATAGAAACCGGTGATATGAAAGTAAGAGTTTTAAAGAGTGAAAATGGTTTGGTTGCTGGAGGAATATTTTGGAAGAAAATGGGAAAAGATACAGTTGAATTATTTGGACCGTATATTTATCAGCAGGATAATCCTGAAAAACTAAGTGCTCTTTTAGTAGATAATTGCATTGAAACAATTGCCAAAGAAAATTTTAAAGGATTACTTTGCCGCTTTCCGGGTGATTATTTCCCAGCTAATAGTTTTGAAATAATTGGAAATAATTTTGGACGGAATATCTATTTCCGTCAGTTAAAAGAAGATATCGGTGCAGTTTCATGGATCCATCCTATGATAAAAGAATATGTTTCAAAAAAATATTCAGATCTTTTTCTTCCCCGTGAGATCATTACTGTTCATGAAAATGAGAACACAAATAATGAATATTCTGTTATATCTACAAGCTCAAACCGTCCTGCACAAAAAGTAGTTATGCACCCCATTATTTTTGGGAATGACTTTGCAGATAGTATTGACAAGCATCTACAATTATTTAAAGAGGAAAAATATTCTAAAATAATTTTTGAGATTGATCTAGGCATAAGTCAACATTCAATGTTTGTTCCTGTTTTGATATCAAATGGTTTTGAGCCTAAGTTTATTTTACCATGCGGTGGTAGAGGGGACTTACTTATTTTTGCTTATAAAAATAAAGCTGTGGAAAAACTTTAATATGAATGAATTTTCTCTTGAAAGTCTTGTCCCAGATTATATCCAGTCTTTTGAAGCTTACATTCCAAGTAAGCCAGACGATGAATTAAAAAAAATGTATAATTGCAATCGGTTATACAGGCTAAATAATAATGAAAATCCATTGGGTCCGCCACCTAAAGCAAAAAAAATAATAGAAAGGTATCCACCTAATAGTGCGGCTGTATATCCTAGCGGGGATTCTTATTATCTTCGTCAAAAATTAGCTGAAAAATTTAGTAAGCATCCTGATCAGTTTATTGTTGGCAATGGAGCTAATGAGGTAATTGCATTTGTAATAAAAGCATTTTGCCGTGAAGGTGATAATATTATTACAGCAGATAAAACTTTTGCAGTTTATGAATGGGTGGCACAGTTTTCTGGATTCGAAGCGAAATTAATTCCATTAAAGGATTTTGGTTTTGATGATCAGGCAATGATAAAAGCAATAGATAGCAGAACCAAAATTCTATTTATTTGCAATCCAAATAACCCAACAGGATCATATTGGAATCTTGAAAAATTTGAAAATTTTATGACTGCTGTAAATAGTGAGAAAATAGTCGTCCTCGACGAGGCCTATTTTGAATTTGTTGAAAAAGCTGATTATCCTGATGGAATGAAACTTATAGATCGGTACCCGAATTTAGTGGTCTTTAGAACATTTTCAAAAATGTATGGCCTTGCCGGACTTAGAATTGGATATCTTGCCGGCAGCATAGAAGTTGTTGATATCATCAGAAAAACATGTGTTGTATATTCGGTAAATGGAATAGCTCAGCAGGCCGCAATAACTGCAATTGATGAGGATGAACATATTATTAAAACAAGAGAACTAATTTCTGCCGGAAAAAAATACCTTACATATGAACTTGATCGACTAAATTTGGAATACGTATGTGGTGAAGCTTCTTATATAATGATAAAACTTCCAATGAGTGATAGTCTTGCATACAGGAAATTAATGAGCCAAGGAATAATGATTCGCTCCATGACAGGATTTCGATTCCCAAATTATATACGTGTAACAATTTCAGAAATGAATATGATGATAGCATTTATTGAATCTTTAACAAAAATATTAAAATGAATTGGATAACAAATGAACAGGAAACAAGAAATATTAGAAGAATTAAAAAATACATATAAACCTGTTGAAGCGGGAAAACGGTTTTTTGTAAAACCTTTTGAACCTGAAGATGCAATGGGAGTAATTAAATGCTGTTATTCTATTTATGGTGATGCCTACCCAATAGATAGTTATTATATTCCTGAAAAGCTGATTGAGGAAAACTCGAATGGCCAAAGATACAGTCTTGTAGCCAAAACCGCTGATGGTGAAATAATTGGCTATGCGGCTCTTTATCGCAGTTCTGCTCAATTTCATGATCTATACGAAGCAGGGCAGTATATAATTCAAAAAGAATATCGGGGAAGCCGAGCTGCTTATCAACTTAACAATTTGCTCGTTGAACATTCTAAAGTTTTAGGTATTTCTGGACTTTACGGTGAGACTGTAACCAACCATCTTGTAACACAAAAATTTGGAGATAGAGCTGGAACAATTAGCACTGCACTTGAAATTGATCTAATGCCAGCCGAAGCATATGAAAATGATGAACGGGTAAATGGAAGAGTTTCTGCACTATTCCAATTCTTAATCTTCAAAGACAATCCACATAAAATATTCATTCCTAAAGAGTATTTTAATATTGTTAAAGATTCCGTTCAAACAATAAACCTTTCCCGTGAAATAGAACTGAACAGGCAAGGAAGTCTCAATCTTTGCAACGCAAATGTGAAAACTGAATATTTTGATTATGCCGGAGTTGGAAGATTTCATATTTTAGAGATAGGTGAAGATATTTTCAATCTTTTGAATGATTTTGAAAACGAAATAGTTAAGAGAAATTTTCAAATAGCACAAGTTTATATAACGGTTGCTGAACAAAACAGCCAAACCATTTTTGCGGAATTAAAAAACTTGGGATATTTTTATGGTGGGTATCTTCCAAGATGGGTTGATAAGGACGCAATATTACTTCAAAAGCTAACTCATGAAACAAAGTTTGAAAATATAAATCTTTATCCTAAAAGAGCAATTGAGATTCTGGAGTTTATCAAAATGGATTATGCAAGAATTAATGGAAGGAGAAAGTAAACTCAATTTGAAATGAAAGATTATTAATTTCTGTTTTCGAGATAAATCCTTAAATATATTAAAAAATAAATTCGTAATAATATGACCACTGATATAGTATTTATTGAAGCATTAAGAAATAGTGATTTGCAAATTATTAAATCCATTCCTAAAAGTGATTTACATAACCATAGTTTATTGGGGGGAAATATAAAGGATGTCTCCAAAATTATGGCGAAGGAGTTATTTGCATTAAAGAAAAAAGTTAATAGTGTTAAGGAAATGGCTGCTTGGACTATGGACCAATTCCCCTCTGAAATATATTGTAGGGATGGTATTTTACAATTGACAGCTTGTGCATTAAAAAATGCTCAGACTGACGGAATTAAAAATCTGGAAATGAGTATTGATTCTGATATGATTGACATGTTTCTAGAAGACGACTTAGACAGCTTTATTGAGGATATCTTAAAAATTAAAAATCAAATTGCATCCTCAGTTGAGTTCAAACCTGAATTAGGAATTCAATGGGATAAAAATCCTGATGATTTATACAATCGAATAAATAATTATTTTAAGGCAGATTTCTTTAAATCAATCGATCTCTACGGACTTGAAAGAGGGCAGCCAATTGAAATATTTCAAGAATTGTTTGAAACAGCTCATAATAAAGGATTAAAATTAAAAGCCCATGTTGGTGAATTCGGAACTCCGGATGATATTGTTGAGGTGGTTGAAGGATTAAATTTAGATTCAGTTCAGCATGGAATTTCAGCAGCCAATTCTAAGGATGTAATGAAATACCTTTCAGAAAAAAATATAATTCTTAATGTTTGTCCAACGAGCAATGTACTGCTTTCCCGTGTAAAATCAATTGATGAGCATCCGATCAGAATTTTATATGATAATAATGTAAAGGTAACAATTAATTCTGATGACATGTTAATATTTGATTCCAGTGTTTCAGAAGAATATCTAAAATTATATCAATGTGGTTTAATGAGTGCAGAAGAATTAAACGAAATAAGAAAATTTGGATTAGCAAGTTAACATTTCATTACAAAAAACCGCGGTAGAAGCAGCATTTGGGATAGCGGCTTACTGTGGTTTGTACTAAACCCAAAATTGTCATTAGACATGGATTTTGATATAGCAACTTGTAATAAAAATTCGTGCACTCTATTTTTTGTTGATCGATAATTGCAGTGGATTATTCGCTTTCTCATTTGTCTCGTTTAAAACTAGCTTTCTTTTCGCCAATTTCCCACCACACTCTGCCCAAAAAATAGCCTATGATTGTGAAGACAATAAAACCAACAACGAAACTGCCGAGAGTGATTGGGCGATCCAAAACAAAATAGCTAACCAACACAGAAACAGATAACATAATAAAAACAAATAACACGACGCCATATAGTTGGATGAATCTATTTCTCCCCATCTTGCGTGTTTCTTCCCACTTTGGCATTAGATTTGGCATTAGAGTCTTCTTTCTGATTAAATGGCACCTAACTAATTATTCCCTCGCCAAATTACGATATAGTATTCCGATGAGCAAGAATACTATATTCTAAATTAAATACTATCTATAATTCAAAATCAGTTTTTAAATTACCAAAAATCCATATAATACTCCCTCAATTAAAGTATAATTGACGGACTTAATACAATAAAATTCACATAAAATGATATTTTATAGTCATTCAATCAATTAGATGATATTATAAAGAAACTTGAAATATTAAGATGTAAGAATCAATATGAGAATTAAAATATATTGATGTTTGAGAAATAGATTCAATATCATTCTTAATTGAAAAAGAAGTATTGATTTAGTAATATTACTAGCGAATGTCGTTTGTCGTTATGTAGCAAAAAAACCGAGGATCTCCCCGGCTTTTTTACTACCACTTTATAATCAACAAAATCAGCATTGCCGCCATTATTATTGGAAGCAGTATCACAAAAATTATAACATTGATTGCTGCATAAATCGTATTTGCTTTATCTGCAAACCATTCCAATAGTTCCACACAGATGTAAAATATTCTATCCAGCATTTTTATACCTCAAACCATATTTCTACTTTGTTTTCTTGAATGCTGAAATCTGTTATTATTATGTCAATATCGGTTTCATAAAGATTGTTAATTACTTTGGCTGGATTAATCTCAAGAAATCCATCTTTGAACTTTACTCTTTTTGGGAGGTGACTTTTTGGTATTACAGTCTGCAAGATTTTAATAGCCAGTTTATTTAAGAGGCTTTTAGGGTTGTTTATAGTGGGGACTAGTATGACTTTGCCGAATGAGAACTCTTTGAAAACTATCATAATCGGGAAAGTCTTGATTTTAGTCCCCATAAATATATATCAAAGAACACCTTACAGCAATTTTAGCAACACTTTTTGACTATTATACCCAGAATGACAATAAGATTTGGGAAAAAGTAGGCTTTGTTGAAGGACACGGAAACTCAAACTCCCCTAAGGAATATACTTTTACAGATCAAACAAATGAAAACGGAAATTATTCTTACCGATTAAAACAAATAGACTTTGACGGCAAGTTTGAATATTCGGATGTAGTTGAAGTGATTGTTGAATCGATAAAAGATTTTAGTCTCGACCAAAATTTCCCAAATCCTTTTAATCCAAGCACAATGATTAGTTTTGCAATTCCTAACCAAACAGATGTAAGAGTTAGCGTTTATAATTTAATTGGTGAAGAAGTAGCAGAATTGTTAAACAAGAGTCTTTCTGCTGGATTTCATCAAGTTACTTTTGATGCATCTAATTTAAGTTCGGGATTATATTTTTACAGAATTTCTGCCGGTAGCTTTGTGGATGCTAAAAAGATGATTTTAATTAAATAAAAATCAATAAGTCAATTTTATCTACTGGTTTTAAAGACTTCATTTAATCCCGCAATTTCTAATGAGATTACGGGATATTTTTTTTGCTTTAACAACTAAACATAAAGCTTTTTATTACGATAATATTTTCAGAAAACTACAAAAACTTCATTTTTACTCTTTTTGGAAAACTATATTGTTTTTTCCATAGAATTTCTGCCGGAAATAAAGATGTTGGATTTATTATTTATAATCATTTGATTCTTACGGAGTAAAACAATGAAAATTAGAGTGTTTACTAACCTTATGTTAGCTTTATTATTAACAACCCAAATGAGTGCACAACAATGGTATGATGTTGGCTCAGCCGGTATCTCTGCCGGAACGGCAACTTACACTTCAATAGCCATAGATGGAAGCGGAACTCCTTATGTAGTTTACAGGGATGCGAGTAGTTCCTACAAAGCAACCGTAATGAAATTTAACGGCAGCAGTTGGGTAAATGTAGGCTCAGCCGG